>Ga0302203_1000301_pt1 | contig 20858 bp, 19 predicted proteins | sample II_Fen_E1_1_FD_194576 | JGI IMG/M metagenome (GOLD analysis project Ga0302203, IMG submission 194576) | Peat permafrost microbial communities from Stordalen Mire near Abisko, Sweden - II_Fen_E1_2 | ecosystem: Environmental > Terrestrial > Soil > Wetlands > Permafrost | place: Sweden: Abisko...
TTAAATGCATTTATTAAAAGGTTCGCAATCAATGCCAACACTAATAAAAATAAACAAATCATCGCGGAACTGAGGAACTATGGCAAAATTGCCGCTTAGTTTAAATAATTTTATAACGAACCATTGTTATTAGGAGTCTGAACTAAATACCCCGGAAAGCGGAGCACTCAAAAATATCTTCCTTTCATCAAAGCGTGTCCAATGGTAAAATAACACCCCGCATCAATCATGGAAAAGAGTCCGAAACCCACCAAAGTCCATGTCGTGAGACGTACATTCAGCTTCTTCGCCTTTTCGTGCATCGTATCTTTATAGTCATCTGCATTTCGCCGGGCTATCAGATATACAAAGAACAAAAGGATCATTGGTAATGCGTAACCGACGTTATACAGCAAAATATATTCTGTTGCGGCAAGAAGCCCAAGGTGAAGTGACGAATACTTGCCAAGGGCTATCAGGTACGGTATAGAAACAGGAAATGACGTTACGGATATGAAAAGACCTACGTAAAAGGCGAACAAACTGTTCATGGTACGTAGTCTTGCAAAAATCATATTTTCCGTCGGATCCTGCTTTCCCTGTTTCTTTCGGTAAAAGTACCAGACTCCGAGAACCGACATAACAAGGCCCGTCAGAAACTCCGTTCGATAATAAAGCGGGTTGGACATACTGTCGGTAGAAGGGAAAAAATACCCCAACCATACACGTAAGCTATCCAATGTCAAATATCCGGCAACGCCACATACAAAATAAGCCCCGCTCAGTCCGACAAGATAGCTGAACGCATTTTTCAACGGCTTTGCTGTGGTAAGCAGCAACATAAAAATAATGATTTGCTGCGTTGTCGATATACTGTCGAATAATGAAATCGTAAGAGTGTAAAAAATCGTACCCATCTATTTTGCCGGATTAATCCAAACTGCTGTTATTTTATATTCTTGTAAATAGGGTATACTCTCTTTGAGAACACACTTGGTGCCGGATTGGCAACACTTACGGGCTTTATCAGCAGGTTATCGAAAAATGCGATATTACTCATTTTATCATTACTTCCGGCAACAAGCCCCGCCATACCTTCTGTAAATGTAGAATCGGTCACGGTCAAAACACGGACTTTATCTACATAACCCGTAATAACATTACCGCTAAAGCGAATCATTAGCGTATGCCATTGTTTTGCATCTATATTAGCGGCTTTCCCTTTGGCAAGGAGAGTGCCTGTCTCATTATCTTTCTCATCCTGCTTTGAGACATACAACGAACAAGTCCCATCTACCGAAATATTCATATAATATCCGCTCGGTTTACATCCGTAACCCGTGCCTGTTGCAGTAACACGACCCATAACCCCGGCCCATCCGTTGTTATTTACGTAAACATCCGAGCTTACATCATAATCTTTCCAATCTTTATCCCCTAATATCGTGTACGGGAACCATTCGGGAGCCCAACTCTGTGAACCGGCTTCGACTACCTGACGTAAACATTTACCTTTATGATCCGGTCGGTCGGCAATTTCAAACACTCCGGCTATATCGGCAGTATAATGCGGCAAGTATCCCCACGATTTTGCATTTTTATATTCGTCAAATGTCTCGTAATAGGGAAATGGGAACGGTTTGGACAGCGGAACATTCGCAAAGCTGCCCTTCTGCTGTCCGGTTGTTGAGGAAATTGAATATATCGACTGTGGTTCCAGCGTGATCTCAAATTGACCATTTACAGGAGTTATATTGTCAAGCTTTACAAACTGTTCTTTCGAATTGCTGCGCCATACACAAAGCGAACCTGTTGATAAACCGCCGCTAACATTAAATTTAAGATGCTGGTTCTCTTTAGCATCTTTAGTTTCAGCAATAATACTGAAATCGGTACCCGGCGATTTTAATGTAACATAGGTTCCTCCTCCCGAAAGTTTACCACATGCTCCGTTGACATATTGCCAACCGACCTGTGTAAACTGGCCGTAATGAGCATAACCCCAAAGCACTTCCCTGATAAAATAATTTCCACTCCACGGCTCACGGGCAACCATTATTGCCGGATCCAGTGGAAACGGTTCTATGCTGTAAGTCGATGCTACAAGAAACCAGTTTACGATCATGGTTGCGCCACTTTCAATATAGCTTTTATTAAACGACTCAACCATACTTATTTCACAATCATATCCTTGTTTGTAAATATGCTCTTCCGAATTCCAGATCGGCTTATTCAACTTTTCACTTAACGTTATTACATCCGGAGGCGTAGATACCTCACTCAACGTATGAGCACTCATGATGTCAACCGAAGCCCTTAATACCGAATCGGTCATCATATCTTTACACCAGTCGAATTTATCTTTTCCCCAATTATCAAAACCATGAATCTTCACGTTAGAGAGGCCATTATTATTTAGTGTAGTCCTGAATTTCTTTACATAATCCTCGTTTACACCTTTTTCGTTGCGACAACCGATAGCATTCAGGTCAAGGCCGTACACTCTTTTCAGTCCTTTAATCCATTTCACATTGTAATCACACATATCCTGCGACCAGAAATTATTATTGCCAACCCATTTCGGGCAACCCCAGACATTGGCATCAAGCGTCATGGATGGATTTCGTTTTTTTGCCTCGCTCATTATCCACCATTCGTAACCTCTGCTATAATTCTCATCCTTCCCTGAGTGCATATGGCTTGGCTCCGATCCCTGTGTTGAATTCCCGTCTCCCGGAACTTCCACCAATAAAGCGGATATGGAAGCTCCAAAATCCGGCTTAAATAATAAATCCAACACCTGACTGCGTTGTGGCTCCGGATAATCTTTTAACAAAACAGATGTCGCTCCACCTCCACTTACAGCTCCAATACCATCAAACCGTTTACCTCCTGCTGTCCCATTGATATTTATTGTTTGTCCGCAAAGGGAGAACTGACTTAGGCAACTCATAATACAAAAGAACATGTAAGGCGAAGATTTCCTCAAAAGTAGGATAACACGGAATTTCATTTTTTGATTCATTGATTTAGATGGTTATATAATAAAGATAAAACGGTATTCTGTCAAACGGCAAATTACGCAATTATGATTCTGCAATCACAGATAAAGTATGGATATTGGAAATACACGTATAAGTCACTTTTTCAACGACTGATGCCGGAAAAGAATGGTCATAAAGCAAGATTAACATCACCCTGAAAATAAGAAGCAACAATTTATGCTGACATTTTCTCGTCAGGCTATCCTGTTTTGCATCCTCAATTCCTTTACGTTGAAGAGTATTAACTTTTGACTGTTTTTTATTTCACAAAGATATTGCATTTTCCAAAACATCCGGTTCCTTCCTTAATTGAAAATAAAAAATCTTATTCTGAAGATATTTAGTATTCTTATTTATCGATGTATCCTTTACCAAAACCGCCAGACAAAAAAGAAAAACTCTCTTTTCCTGATTCGCTTAAAGGATCATTGCTGCTCCAAAAGCAGAAACTGTTTTTATCGCTTCCGATATGTTATTCAATTATTTCAACGAAATGCAAAATGCTGTCCAACGATGCCTGCCTGCGATTTTATTTCGTCCGGTGCCTGTTCCCTGATCGAAAATAAATTTTCTGTTTACAATTCAAATTACGGCTTCGTCCTACCAACTTTTTAATCATTTTTCCCCCGTCATTCGTTCATCGTTCAGAGGGGGTATAGAGAGGGTTCAGAGAGGGTTCGGATAGGTCAGGCTCTCTGAACCCTCTACAAAGTCTCTCGGAAATCTCTCCGATTCCGCTTTATACCGAACACCGACCAGCCGGAACAAAAAAAATAATGACGTAGATGATGTTCCGGAATTCAGCCCAGAATTCGGAATATCGTACAGGATGGAGTAAGACAGTCGATTTCTAACATCCGGTTATCATTGTTTTATATACGGCCGGACACAAAACGGAACAAGGACAAAGCATGGTGAAAAAAAAGAAAAAACCGAAAGATCAAAGAGGAAAAAAACCAACGAATTGAAAAGTATCAAAACAGGAAGAAAGTGGAGAGTAGGATACCGTAAAATTTATTTTCCGGTGTAATAATTGTAATCTTTTTGTAAAGTCTCCAGTAATTCTCGTTCATTTCTAAATGGATTGCGGATACTCATTACAGTTTCTATTTTCTGAACAAGACGGGTTAACAGTTGAAAATTACCCTGACGGAATGCTGTTTCTGCATTTTCTTTAATAATTCTCATATCATTATCGCTAAAGAGTACAACCAGATTTTGAGCAAAATAAGGTTTATATTCTCCATCAACATCCAACAAAATAGTATGCGAGATATTGTATTTCGATTTCTCGGAAATAACCGCAGTTCCAGCTGCCAAATCTCCAAGTCGTTGCGTATGCTTTGTAATGACCATTGTAATCACGCCCGGGACAAGAGCCATGTTAATGTCCACCAGATAGAATATCCAGCGGATTAAGAAATCAAAGAATCCTGCCTGATAACCATCTATTTTCACAACTCTGATTTTCAGCAATTTTTTCCCTAAGGTTTGTCCTTCAAACAAGGTTTCAGACACAAGAGTGTAAAAAATTAATGGCAAGGAAAACAGACACACAATGGCTATAAATAAAAAACGATTGTTGATTGATAAATTTTTTACATCTAAAATTTGAGAAAACAAAATCCAAACAACAATAACATAAGCTGCTTTTATCAGTAGATCAACACCATAAGCCAATATTCTTTCACCGACAGATGCAGGGGTAAAAAAAAGCTTAACATTTTGCGTCGTTGTTATGTGTAAATTTGACATTTTTTTATATTTTTGTAAACATTATGAGAGAAATCGCCTTTATAAAACAGAACAAATCGAAATGGTTGGCCTTTGAGCAATCGTTGAAGGAGAAAAGTAAACGCAATCCCGACGAACTTGCGGATTTGTATATCCAACTATTGAGCGACCTTTCCTATTCACAGACATATTATCCAAAAAGCAAAACCACTATTTATCTTAATTTTCTGGTCTCGCAAATGTACAGAAAAATTTATAAAACCCGACGCATGGAACAGAACCGGATTGTATATTTTTTCCGTGACGAAGTGCCATCTCTCGTATACCAATACCGGAAACAAGTATTGTTTGCCTTTTCTTTATTCTTCTTTTTCTGTATTTTGGGAGTTTTATCGGCTCGTAACGACCGGACTTTTGTCCGCTTGATTCTGGGGGATGATTATGTAAATATGACATTAAAAAACATAGATAAAGGGGATCCAATGGCTGTATACAAATCCGGAAATTCGATGAGTTCTTTTATCGGAATCACCATGAATAATATAGGAATAGCAGCAAAAGCTTATATTTACGGGATTGGGATCGGAATTCTGACATTTTACGTGGCGTTGCAAAATGCCTTTATGCTCGGTTCATTCCAGTATTTCTTTTACGAACAGGGCGTTTTTGTTGCAAGTCTGAAGGGAATCTGGCTGCACGGTGCCATGGAGATATTCAGTATTATTATTTCTTCTGCCGCAGGTTATATATTGGCCTGTTCGATACTTTTCCCGAGAACCTACTCGAGAATATATTCATTCAAAACCGGAGTGCAGGATAGCCTGAAGATATTTATCAGTACTGTTCCGTTCTTCGTGAGTGCAGGGTTCATAGAAGGATTCGTAACCCGTCATTCAGATACAATGCCGCTTTGGCTGGACATACTGATCATTGCAGGGACATTATCCGTTATTTCGTTTTACTATTTAATTTACCCATTTATAAATCATAAAAAACAAAGCCATGTCGGAATTTCAACTTTACAAGAAGCGTGATTTTAGTGCCTTAATGAACGACACTATTCAGTTTTTCAAACAATGCGGGAAAAATTATTTCCGAAACTATGTTGTAATAAACGGAGTACTATTGCTATTGATGTGCGTGTTGTATTTTTTAGTTTTTAAGGATATGTTGAAAGACATGTATAATCCCAATGCAGTTGCCGGATCGTGGATAACGAATAACAGCAATCCGGTATTATTTGGCGGAGGCATACTGCTGTTCTTCTTAGTATCAATAGCTTTAGGCATCTTCACAACTGCCTTTCCAATGGTTTATTTAAAACTATTGAAAACAAAAGAGGAAGAAACAATCAGTTCATCTGAAATTTTCGATGGAATAAAAAGTTACGCCGGACGTATGTTTATGTTCGGACTGATCTCCATTTTCATAATGATTCCGCTGGGAATAGTTATTTTTGCTATCGGAGCGGCTCTGAGCGTCCTGATTATCGGAATACCGATACTTATGCTGGCTTTACCGACCTATATGATTTGGCTTATGCAGTCCCTCTATGTGTATATCGAAGAGGACACCCCCTATTTCAAAGCTTTGAACAAAGGGTGGAAAATAACATTCGAAAAATACTGGCATGTAGTGGGGTCATCCATTATCATATCTTTGATTGTTATGATAGCCGGTAGCATATTCAGCATAATTCCGGCAATTGCGATGATGAGCTCAATTATCACAACGGGCGGCCATCCTGAAGCACTGGTTATGACCCCAACCATGATTGCTTTGAATATTGTCGGATTGGTATTTTCATATATCGCTTATAATGTGCTGTATGTTCAACAGGGTTTGGTTTATTATAGTTCACAGGAAAACAGCGTGAATTACCAGTCCTTTTCCGAGATTGAAAGTATTGGTAAAGATGAGGAATAAAGTACTGGTTCTGTTTTTTCTTTGCTGGACAGTTCAATCATTGCCGACCAGACAAGTCATGTCGAAAAGGGTTGTAACAAACCAAGACTCCAACTCGGTTCTTATTGGCAATCATAATGAACGCATTGTCTGTATGAAAAAGCTGTTCCAATCGGTACCAGAGGATAAAGCGGCAAGAAAGGCGATACCCTTTGATTCTCATTACAAAGACAAATATCGGAATGATCAGGAATTTAATTATAATCAGGAAGAGGGCGGCAAACCCTTTTTCAGACGTTTGCTGGAGAAAATAGGCCGGATTTTGCATCATTTTTTTGGGGTAACGACCATCAATAAATACTCAGACCTGTCAGTATTAGTATTCAAAGTATTATGCGGGTTAGCAGTGTTGGCCGCTCTTTATTTTCTAATCCGCTTATGGATGAATCATAAAGGCAAGTGGTTTTTCCAGAAAAAAGACGAACCCATTACGATAGATATTCTTGACACGGAACAACTTATCAAGTCTGCCGATTTTGAACAACTCATATCCGAAACAGAAAAGCAGGGTGATACGCGCCAAATTATCAGGCTATACTATCTTTGGCTGCTGAAAGACCTGAAAGAGAACAAACTCATCGTCTGGCTGCCTGAAAAGACGAATACAGATTATCTGTCCGAGCTGAAAGAAGAGTCATTGAGAAAAAAGTTTTCCTATCTTTCTTACCTGTATAATTATATCTGGTATGGTGAATTTTCAATTGGTGATGAAGATTATATCACAGCAAAAAAAGCGTTTTTAAATTATCTGAAAGGAGACCGGCAACATGGATAAAACGCTTAAAATATATGTTGCTGCATTGATCGGAGTGATTATTCTGATTGTATTTGTGGATATGTATTCGACAAAGCCGACCAACTGGACGCCGACCTATTCGTTGGATCATAAAAACCCGCTGGATCTGTATATCTTTAATCATGAAGTGGAAAATCTCTTCCCGAATGGGAAACTGAAACGCGTTACGGTTACCCCTTTCGAGTATTTTCGTAAGAATAAAGACACAGTCAATATTCTGATAATCAACAAAAGTCTATATGATTTAGCAGATTCTGTCCTACTCGAACAGGTTAGTAAAGGAAGTAATCTTTGGATCAGTGCCGAAAATTTCATGAAGACTTTTACCGATACATTAAAATTGAATTACAGTTATGTAGAAAACGATTTCACGTTGAAGAAACAGGATTCTGTCAAACTAACGTTGTCAATGACAAACTGGGAAAACAAGCATTTTTATATTCATCCGGTTCTTAGTACGTTTTCCTTTGTTGGGATGAACAAAGCTACCACAACCATACTGGGGAAAATGGAGATGCCAAACGGTGAGGTCTTTCCTAATTTTATACGTGTGAAATACGGTAAAGGAAACGTATATCTGCATAACCAACCGGAAGCATTTTCGAATGTAGCGCTGTTAAATGAAAAAGGTTCAGCCGACTATGCAGCTCATATATTATCGTACATTCCACGGGATAAACCCGTGATATGGTTTGTAAAAGGCCAGACCTGGAATACAGGGAGGCCTGTCAATGAGACTGATCTTTCGGTAATATTCAGGTATCCGGCATTGCGCATGACATGGTTATTGTTTGTCTATGGCATGTTGCTGTATCTTCTGTTTAATGCCAAGCGTCACCAACGTATTGTTCCGGTGGTAAAACCATTGAAAAATACGACTGTTGAATTTGTCCAAACAATAGGCAACCTGTATTTCCAGGAAGGCAGTACGTCCAATATTCTGGGGAAAAAGATTATATATTTTCTGGATCGGGTACGGCACAGGTATTATCTGGACACCAGCAAACTGGATGATAACTTTGCCCTGAAGCTGCAAAGTAAATCAGGAAAGGACAAAGAACTGATTGATGATATCCTGACCTCTATCAGGGATTTTCAGAAACTCAGGACCGCTATTCCGACGGATCTGATCAAGCTGAACAATCTGATTGAAGAATTTTGGAAAGAATAAAATAAAAACAGATAACATATAGAATAAATATGGAAAACGAACAAACCGAATTGAACGATATTCGTTTCGAATCACGCATTGACCTGAGCGGATTACAGCAAAACATGGAAGCAGTGCGTTTGGAATTGAAAAAAGTAATCGTGGGACAAGACAAAATGATCGACCATTTGCTGGTAGCCATGCTTGCCAACGGTCATGTGTTACTTGAGGGAGTTCCCGGAGTCGCAAAAACAATAGCCGTGAAACTACTTGCCAAAGCGGTGGATATAAAATTCAGCCGTATTCAGTTTACACCCGATTTAATGCCTGCCGATATACTAGGTACTTCTGTATTCGATCTGAAGAAGACCGAATTCGAGTTTCGCCCGGGTCCTGTCTTTGCCAACCTGATATTAATTGATGAAGTGAACCGTTCACCGGCCAAAACACAGGCAGCCCTTTTTGAAGTTATGGATGAGCGGCAAATCACCATCGACGGGAACACATATAAAATGGACGCCCCTTTTTTGGTAATGGCTACACAAAACCCGATAGAGCAAGAAGGTACCTATCGCCTACCCGAAGCACAACTCGACCGTTTTATGTTTAAGGTGGTAATTGATTATCCCGGACTGGAAGACGAATACGAAATTATCCGCCGGGAGCATGAAGCCGTGAACGGAGATAAAACCGTGGATGTAAAAGCTGTAATTACCGGAGCACAGATTATCGAATACCAAAGCATTGTCCGCCGGATTATTGTTGAAAAAAACATTATGGAATATATTGCTAAGATCGTGAAGAACACCCGTGAAAATCCATTTTTGTATCTTGGAGCTTCACCACGTGCTTCGATTGCCATACTGAATGCTTCGAAAGGATTTGCGGCATTGCGTGGACGTGATTTTGTAACTCCCGAAGACATCAAGGATTCGGCTGTAGTGGTGTTACAACACCGCCTCATTGTATCACCCGAAAAAGAAATGGAAGGCCTGAAAGCCGAAGAAATCGTAAAACAAATTATTGAATCGGTAGAAGTTCCGCGTTAAATGAAGATACTGAAATCTTTATATATCAATCCACTGTTTTTCCGTATCCTGATAGGTATAGGAGGTGTGTTTTTTATTTCATTCTTTGTGAAATGGCTGTTTTACGTAGCATTCGTATTGCTGTTAGCATCTGTGCTAATCACGTTTATCGATATTTTCATACTTTATTACAGCAAAAACGGAATTGAAACCGGTCGCGAATTACCCGACAAATTATCGAACGGAGATGAAAATATCATCCGTATCAGTCTGAAAAACAATTATCCGATACCTGTCTTTTTGGATATTATAGATGAGATTCCGTTTCAGTTTCAGAAGCGTGACTTTCTGATTCAGGTACATTTGGGTGAAAATAAAAAGAAAGAAATCGAATACTCACTTCGACCCACACAGCGTGGTGAATACTTCTTCGGAAAGCTGAACGTATATGTAAAATCACCGGTACGTCTTGTTTCAAGACGGTATATATCCGGCGAAAACGCGTACGTTGCCACTTATCCATCATTTATTCAACTACGCAAATACGATATAATGGCTTTCTCCAATCAGTTGTTCGGGTATGGTTTGAAACGGATACGACGGATAGGTCACACCATGGAATTTGAGCAGATAAAAGAATACGTGCAGGGTGACGATATGCGCACCATCAACTGGAAAGCTACATCCAAAAAGAATTCCCTGATGGTGAACCAATACCAGGACGAAAAATCACAACCGGTATATCAGGTAATCGATACCGGACGGTCGATGCAAATGCCTTTTAGGGGAATGAGTTTGCTGGATTATGCTATTAATTCCACGTTGGCATTAAGCAATATTGTGTTGAAAAAGCAGGATAAAGCGGGCATGCTCACCTTCTCAAAAAAGGCAGGGAACTATGTGGCTGCAGAACGCCGGGCAGGACAAATGCACCGCCTGATGGAATTGCTTTATCATGTTGAAACTGATTTTCTGGAAAGTGATTTCAGCCGGTTATATGTTGACACAAAGCAATTGATCACCCAACGGAGCCTCGTTATGCTTTATACTAATTTTACAACAATGGATGCACTGAACAGGCAACTATCGTATCTGAAAGGTATTGCCCGGAACCATTTACTGATTGTTGTATTCTTTGATAATACGGAACTAAATCAGCTTATTACCAAAGAAACAAAAAACGTACAGGAAGTCTATGACAAAGTGATTGCCGAAAAGTTTGCTTTCGAAAAGCGACTTATTGTCCGGGAACTAACACAACACGGCATCCAGTCAATCCTTACACAGCCCGAAAACCTCACCATGGATACAATCAATAAATACCTGGAACTTAAAGCGAGAGGAATGATTTGAGAACCGACAATGAATCATTCGGGTATAGATCTGCATATAAAAAAGAACGCTGAAAAAGATGATTATTCTTTTCAGCGTTCTTTTTTATATATTCCGAAGAACATAAGATTTATATCATTCGGACAATTCAGACGAATTTATTTTTCGACGTATCAACAACATCCTGATTTACAGATTTTGGTTCTAAAAACTATTGCTTCTTCAATACAAATGCCGTCCGGGCAGGGATATATAGTTTCAACCATTCTTTACCTGTAGGATCTTCCGGAGTTGGCAAGGTAATATGAACAATGCTTTCGTCTATTAAATTGAAACCACCAAAGATTGATTCATCGGTGTTAAGAACAGTCTTATAGGATCCTTTATCTGTCAAAATACCATAATCGGTAAACGATTTTGTCCCGTTAAAGTTAAAGACAAAGATCAAATCACCACGTTGATAAGCCAATACCTGATCATCTTCTTTGCTCCAAAGTTGATGAACCGGCCATACATTAAACTTTGGAGTTGAATTAATCAACGCGATCATGGATTGGTCGAATGCACCTAAGGCATGATAGAGATACTTTTCATTATCCACTAAATTCCATTGCCGGCGTGCATATTTGTTTGACCAGTTGTTTCCTTCACGGGGAAAATCAATCCATTCAGGATGACCAAATTCATTACCCATAAAGTTCAGATATCCGCCGTTTATAGTAGTGGCGGTAATCAGTCGAATCATTTTGTGTAAAGCTATGCCTCTATCCACTATCAGTGTGCTGTCACCACGACGCATATGCCAATACATTTCCGAATCAATAAGACGGAAAATAATGGTTTTATCGCCCACCAGCGCCTGATCATGACTTTCAGCATAACTGATAGTTTTTTCATCAGCACGTCGATTGGTCAATTCCCAGTAAATAGTACCCACATTCCAGTCTTCGTCCTTAACTTCTTTAATCAGTTTTATCCAGAAATCAGGAATTCCCATGGCCATACGGTAATCGAATCCTATACCACCATTCGCCACTTTAGTTGCCAATCCCGGCATGCCACTCACTTCTTCAGCAATCGTTATCGCGTTTGGATTTACTTCATGAATAAGTTTATTGGCTAACGTCAGATAGCAAATAGCATCACCATCCTGATTCATGTTATAATAACACTGATAACCGGTAAAATCTTCGCCCAGGCCATGGCTGCGATACAACATGGAAGTTACACCATCAAAGCGATAGCCATCGAAATGATATTCTTCCAGCCAAAACTTGCAATTAGAAAGCAGGAAATGAAGAACGGAAGGCTTGGCATAATCAAAGCAAAGCGAATCCCAGGCAGGATGTTCGCGACGGGCTCCACCATGAAAATACTGATAAGGAGTACCATCAAAGCGACCTAAACCTTCCACTTCATTACGAACGGCATGTGAATGGACAATATCCATGATGACCGAAATACCCATTCCATGTGCATCATCAATGAGATGCTTCAGTTCTTCAGGTGTTCCAAACCGGGATGATGCAGCAAAAAAACTAGATACATGATAGCCAAAGGAGCCATAATAAGGATGCTCCTGAATGGCCATAATCTGAATACAATTATACCCATCACGTGAAATGCGGGGTAATACTGTTATCCTGAACTCTTCGTAGGAGGAAACCTTTTCTTCCGCACTCGACATACCAATATGGCATTCGTAAATGAGCAGCGGTTGAGTTTTTGGTTTGAAATTATGATTTTTGAATACATAGGGTTGAAAAGGACTCCACACCTGAGCACTAAAAATCTTAGTAGTCTCATCCTGCACCACTCTACGCGCCCATGCAGGTATTCGTTCACCACTACCTCCATCCCATTCAACCAATAATTTATAAAGTTGTGTATGAGCCATCGCATAATCCGGCAGACGTATCTCCCAAATACCGTTTTGGATCTTCTTCATTTGATAATCCGGATGACGCTGCCAGTTATTAAAATCACCAATTAGAAAAATAGCAGTTGCGTTAGGAGCCCATTCGCGGAAAACCCAACCATCAGGTAAGCGATGTAATCCAAAGTATAAATATCCGGAAGCAAAACTGGACAAAGACTGACCTTCGGGCACTAATTTCTTTTCTACACTTTCGAAATACTCGTATCGTCCACCGATAGCCCCGGCATAAGGTGCTAACCATGGATCGGATTTTATTATAGCCAGATCTTTCATAAGTTCTTAATATCAATAAATCTGTTCAATATAAATTATTTAAATCAAAACAAAAAATGAATGGCAGACTACCGATACAACTACCTGTATCTAATACCTTCTATTCATTTACCTTTTTTTCTTTGCTCATGTCAATCAGCATTTTAAAAGTCGTTTGTATTATTACAGCTATTGAATTTGCAATAAATATGCTGAGGAACAAAAGAACTCAAAGATACTTATAAATTAATTAAAATTGAATCAACATTAACAAACAATATTTTTTCAACTACTAAACTAACACTTTGACAATAATTTTTTTGTGTTGGCCTTGAAAAATACCCGGTTGATGACCATCTTCCGGGAAAAATACAGCAAACTCTAACGGCTGAACCTGAATAAGGTTTGAGGCTTTATCTGCAAAAAAAGTAATATCTTTTGCAGCATCGTACGGACTGGTCACAGCATTTAATTTATTACCGGCGATCCAACCGATAGTTTCAGTATCCGTAACCGGTAACTGAATATCAATATAACGGTTATGGGTTTCAACTTTTACATCTTCAGCAGTCTTTCCAATTATTTCGACGACATTGACAAACAAATCTGAACCATCTAATTCTATTTTACCTAAAGGTAGGGATCTTAAATCCGAATTCCGTAAAAAATCAAAAGCTTGCTTGAAGCGGGGGTGGATTGATTCATACAATCCTGAATTTTGTAAAGAATCTAAAATCATTTTATATGTTTAAATGTTACATTTCCAGTATAGAAAGGATTGAGTTTTAAGTTCTTTGTTTCGTATTAATCAGTTATTTTAATCATCCTATTTTTCTACTGAAAACTTACGACTTTATCACTTCATCTACGGTAAAATTAAGAAACCGATTGAATGGATAAACACACTTTGCAATTCCCGCAACACGAGAGACAAAGTCAGACGCACGAAGAATCGTTTCATCAAACTTATAATCGACCAAATAATGTTTTAGTTTTAGTAATTCAGCATCATGAAATTCCTTCGGGAATCCCCGGGGAACAGTTTTGAGTTTGTCTTCTTCGTAAAAAGTATTGAAATATTGGGAGAATTCAGGGTTTGTTCTTATTTCATTTAGTTCTTCGATATTATCGTAGACACTTTGACGTAAAGCCTTTAACAGGGGTGGTTCAGGACACCAAACGCCTCCTCCAAAGAAACTACCTGCTGGATCCAAATGTAAGTAATAGCCTGCACGTTGGCTCTTACGACCACCGGCAGAAGCGATATAGACTCCGAAATGAGTTTTATAGGGTGTTTTATCATTTGAAAAGCGAATATCCCGATAGATACGAAAGACACAATCTTTAACTTCAACATGTTTAATTTTCTCATCAAAAGTAGAAATTGCAGTGATAAGCTCTTTACTTATTTGCTCAAATTCCACACGAACCTGATCATACCATATTTTATTTTCAGCAAACCACTCACGATTATTGTTGGCTTTCAACTCACTTAAAAAACGAAGTATATTATCAATATCCATTTTGTTTACTTTTTGGTTTGACAAATATAAGCAAAATTCAGACAAAAAAAGGTTTGCCATCCTTTTTTTTAAACCATGACCTCAATTTGTGGAAAAATGATTACTTTTGTAGATTAAATGAATCGAACAACTGCTCGCAAATTAGTATATACACATTTGAATAACAGGCGTTTTACTATTCTGTAGACAAAGTCAAAAACACAAAATGAAAAATCGGATAAATCAACTGTTGGAAGAAATAAGCCAACTGAATGCTTCTAACCAAGATGAACTGGAAGCACTACGCATTAAATTTCTAAGCAAGAAAGGTGAGATTTCAACTCTTTTTAATGACTTCAGAAATGTAGCCAATGATGAAAAACGTGAAGTAGGTCAATTACTTAATGAGCTAAAAAATGCGGCACAGGATAAGATAACTGAACTAAAAGAAAGTTTCAACAATGCAGGTAATAATGTACAAAAAACTGATTTAACACGAAGTGCAGACCCTGTAAAACTAGGAACCCGTCACCCTCTTTCACTGGTAAAGCATGAAATGATCGATATATTCTCCCGTATAGGTTTTGCCATTGCTGAAGGCCCGGAAATTGAAGATGACTGGCATGTATTCGGGGCATTGAACTTTCCTCCTGAACATCCTGCACGGGATATGCAAGATACATTTTTTATAGAACAAAATCCCGACGTATTACTTCGTACGCATACTTCCTCAGTACAATCACGAATCATGGCTACCCAAAAGCCCCCTATCCGTATGTTATTTCCCGGACGGGTTTTCAGGAATGAAGCCATATCATACAGGGCTCATTGTTTTTTCCATCAGATAGAAGGACTTTATATTGACAAAGATGTATCGTTTGCAGATCTAAAACAAGCTCTAATGTATTTTGCCAAAGAGATGTTTGGTCCTGATACCCAAATTCGGTTACGTCCTTCATACTTCCCATTTACAGAGCCTAGCGCAGAAATGGATATTTCCTGTAATTTATGTGGTGGAAAAGGTTGTCAGTTTTGCAAGCATACCGGTTGGGTTGAAATACTTGGTTGCGGCATGGTTGATCCGAATGTGCTTGAAAATTGCGGCATAGATTCAAAAGTATATTCCGGCTATGCTTTTGGTATGGGCGTTGAACGGATCACGAATCTAAAATATCAGGTAAAGGATTTACGTATGTTTTCAGAAAACGACGTTCGTTTTTTACAACAGTTCGAATCGGCTTATTAGTTAAACATCTAAGGATTTTGTTCAACTAACTGTTTTTGGTATATATTTTGATATTTAACTTGTATGTATTACTTTTAGAATTACATAACGGAATCAAACCGCTTGAATAATCATTAATTGTATCAAAATGAAAAAAACAATATTTTTAGCGATCATTCTTATTACTTTTTTATCAACTGCATACGCCCAACGCTACAGCATAAACAAATTACAGTATGATTACCATCAGTACGTTCCTGAATTCGGCGATCCATACAATCCGGCCATAAGTGGAATATATTCGCTTATCATTCCGGGACTGGGTCAAATGTATTGTGGCGAGGCTGAACGGGGGCTTGCCTTCTTCGGGGGTTATACAGGCTGTGCAATTCTCTTTGAGATTGGAGCATCTCAAATCTTTTCCAACATAGATGATTATGGGAATTCAAACAATTATGGAAATTCGAGATCCGGGGCAGGCACCATGTTATTGGGGTTAGGCGGTATGGCGATTATAGAAATTTGGTCGATTGTGGATGCAGTTCATGTTGCAAAGGTAAATAACATGTACATAAGAGACTTAAGAAGAACATCCGGAATTAAATTTGAGATATCACCTTATGTTGATCATCTTTCTATCAACAATCAGGCAACTACTCCTTTGGGAATGACCATGCGTGTAACATTCTAAGAACTTTTTCTCATCAACAAGAAAGAACTGACTAATTCGCAGTCAGCTCTTTCTCATTTTACTCTTTGTTTTCAATTATCCATTAACAGTTCATTTTGATATTTTATGAATAAATTGAAAGAGAACTCTACAGCATTACCGCTTTCTTTTTCTAAATATCTTGAGGAAGGGTTATTCACCCAATTCTGTTCAAAATTCACACACCAATCCGCAAATTTTTTTGGATCAAACGATTTATTCTGTATCAATGAATAGTCCAATTGCTTGATAAATTCAATCCAACGTGGCAAATAATAGCTACAAATCAATCCATTCCATTGACGATTTGAATAGTCAGTCAAGCCTCCTCCTGCCTGATGCCATACAGTCACAATCTCACGCGCATTTCGTTCGTAATATTCATGTTCAGATGTATTTATACCCCAACGATGCGCATCAGCCAACCATTTACCAAGTAGGAATTCATGACGGGTGCCGAGCAAACTATCTATTTCCAGTCCCAATATGACAAATTTAGAAGCTGATTTACGGAATTCGGGGATATTCTTTTGTTCGTAAGCCTTTATCATATTACAATATAATGTGCGTCCATAATTTCCTAATAACTGTCGGGTAAGATTAACGACATCAAACTGATAAGCATCTGAATGTTTAGATACGAGATCTGCTTGAAACATACGGTTTAAAACTTTTACCAATTGAGCCTTCTTGTACGGAATCTGTGTATTTGTACTCCAGAAACTTTTATTTAGACCCATAACAGGTGAAACCTGATACACAATACTATGATTCCAAATGGCAACTGCCGAATCAACCAAAACATTATTTGAAAGCATTTTCCATGCGTCTATCACAGCCATATCAGTATGACCAACTCTGCGTTGAGCATAATCGTAGATCCATTTATCCAGATTAAAAGCTTCACCGATTCTCCATGGCATTTCCAATACAAGTTCGTAAATTTCAGGATTCACATTAATGCCCTCTAGTGTTGAGCCGACTCCATCACAATTCGATATGAACGGTAACACGGAAAGTCGTTTTGATACTTTACCTAAAGGTGCTACCAAGTGAGTATTCCCCCCAAAGTTGCCTAAATAACACCAGATAAAAGGTACACCATGAAAATTATCGGACTTTCGGAAATACTCTTCTTCCTCACATACATAATCCAGAAAAATGAGTTTACCTTTGGGTACTGCATGAACCATTGCCTCAAGACGTGGTTGTGTCCAATGTACTGAATCAAAATAGAAAGTCCAAGACATTTGATACCAAACGGATTCTTTATCAGCTTTGGACATAGTATCATAGATGGTTTTACCAACTTTGGACAAATAATCAGGTTTCCAACTTGGTGGTGTGATTTCATTGAACGGATCAGCCGAATACAAGTGATCTGTTCCGTATAACTTTTGTTGTTCAATTAAAAAACGTTTTTGAATCTCAGCAAACAATGTTTCAGTTGGATCAAGAAAATATGTTGCATATGTTGCATCCATTTCGCCCTAACCAGGAGCAATTTTATTTATTTTTGCCTCAGGATGAAGCTCCTTCAGTTTTTCAGGCACATGACCAGCAAAGGCTGAGAGAATCGGTTTCATACCCAAAGATCTTGAACGTTGCAAAATTTTTTGTTGTAGCTTCTGTTGACCTTCAATATAGGAAACTGGTAAAGGTCCACCCCATTTATCAATATTAGACATTCGATGCCAGGGTAAATATGCCGGGCCAGTGAAATAGGTACAGATTTCCGCATTTGTCATCCCAAAAGATTTCCAAACATTGAGCCACACAGCTTCCTGACCTGCCATCATTAAAGGACGATTTACCCCATTCATTGCCAACCAGTCTATAAAGTGCTGTCATTGATTCCAGTTCCAGTAAACAAATGTATAACCAAAAGTACACGTATTATTAAAGAATCGTTCTTTTGCAAAGCAGCAACGATGAATCTTTGGAATAGACATGGGTATAACCTTTTCTATTTTCAAATTACTGTTTGCCTGCCAGTCATAACTTATGTGGACAACTTCTTTGAGGTACCAATTAAATGCAGTCGCAATTGAAACTCCATTATTACCACGAAGAATAATTTTTCCGTTTTTCGCAGCTTCTACTTCAAAAACATCTTGACCACAATCAGTCGGTATTTCCTGAACAATAAACATATCGGATTTTCCCTTCAAAACCCGTTGAATTAATGCCTTTGATTCAAGAACGATCTTTGATTCCGGACGAAATGAATAAAAAAAAGGAAGGATAAAACAATAATGATGATTTTAGTTTTCATACATTTAGATTAACAACAAACAAAAATACAATAAATTTCATATAAACACATTTTATATGAAATAATTATTGAATAAGTAGGGTTTGCTGAAAAAGCAGAAACCATTTGTGATTCAATATTTTATCGTTATTTTTGTATAATTAAATGCAAGGATATATGAAAAGACCCCCTAAAAAGCGTGCACAAGCACCTGATTATGTCAGTCCAAATCAATTAGTTTTGGCTGGTTTTGAGTCTCCATTTGATCAAAAACTGAACCCTACAAACCGCTGGGTTATTTTAGCCCATCTTATTCCTTGGGATGAAATCTACAATCTTTATCTCAAATTTGTTCCAGTTGGTCAGACCGGCCGCCCACCTTTAAATCCTCGAATCGTGTTAGGTTCACTTATCATCAAGTATATGTGTAATTTTGATGACAGGGAGACAGTAGACCAGATTTCAGAAAACATCTACATGCAATACTTTCTTGGCTATCCCAGTTTTACCAATGAAACTCCCTTCGATCCTTCCCTTTTCGTAGAGTTTCGAAAAAGACTTGGCATGGACAATCTCAATGCCATAAATGAGAAAATCATAGCCCTGAAAACTTAAATTGAGAAAAGAATAACAACAAAGAATTCAGCCGTTGAGTCCACAAGCAGTAATGAGCCGGATGACAATCAACCAGATGGAACGGATGAACCAGAACACAAAGGTCGCGTAATTTTTGATGCTACGGCTTGTCCTCAAGAGACATTGCTTATCCTACAGATTTGAACCTGTTGAACGATGCTAGGGAAAAACTGGAAGAGTTGATTGATATAGTTTACCACCCAGCCTTACATGCAATCAAACCAAGAACCTATCGTGAGGTGGCTCGTAAAACTTATTTGAGAACGGCTCAGAAAAAGAGAACTGGTCATAAGATAATCCGCAAGGCAATTCGAGAACAACTCAATTATGTTCGACGGGATATCAAGTCAATCCATGCCCTCTTGGATGCTTATGAAGAATTGCCTTTCCCTTTGAAGCACTCAGAGCAGAAATACCTTTTTGTAGTTCAGACCCTTTACGACCAACAGAAACTAATGTATGATACCCAAACCCATAGTGTCGATCATCGCATTGTCAGCATACATCAACCACATGTTCGTCCAATTGTACGAGGGAAAGCTCAGGCTAAAGTAGAATTCGGAGCAAAGATTCATGTTTCAATTATTGATGGAATCTCCTTTTTGGATGAACTTTCATGGAATGCATTTAACGAAGGAAGCTACATGATGGACTACGTTGAAAAATTTAGGAAACGCTTTGGATGCTATCCTCGAGAAGTTCTTGCCGATCAAATATATTGTACCCGAGTCAACAGGGCAGCACTAAAAGAATTAGGAATAAAACTTTTAGCCAAGCCACTTGGAAGGCCTTCGGCAGTGTCAATTCATTTAAGTCCGGGAGAACAAAATCCAATTGAAGGCAAGTTCGGTCAAGCCAAGACAGCATACGGAGTAGACCGTATCAAAGCTAGGCTTCAAGGAACGAGTGAAAGCTGGATAGCCACCATTTTGTTGGTATTGAACTTAGTCAAATTGGCAGGAGTAGCACTCCTGTGCACTATTGTGAAATTCTGGGTGAGTTTTTCAGCATGCTTGTTGAAAACTGTTTTTCTAAATCTATCAAATATCTGTAAACAAATATCTTTTACCAATCAATCAGACCACTCTCGTCAAATTTTCCATATAAATATGACTTGAGTTTTTCAGCGTAAGCATCCCAAATATGCCGTGTATAGAGTACAAAAAAACGGACTTAGAGTAAACGCAATTCTCTAAGTTCGTTTTTTTTGTTCAGTTTTTTACGGGAGTAGGACTTCCCAATTAATAGGAGTTTCGAGTGAAGGTATTTTCTCGAGAGTGGCTGTAAGCCATTTTCCAGGTTCAACACCTGCT
>Ga0302203_1000316_pt1 | contig 20025 bp, 7 predicted proteins | sample II_Fen_E1_1_FD_194576 | JGI IMG/M metagenome (GOLD analysis project Ga0302203, IMG submission 194576) | Peat permafrost microbial communities from Stordalen Mire near Abisko, Sweden - II_Fen_E1_2 | ecosystem: Environmental > Terrestrial > Soil > Wetlands > Permafrost | place: Sweden: Abisko...
CATCAGGGATCGGGTTGTCGGCAAGCGGATATTGCAGGTGGATACTCCGGGCAGGCTGTACCCCAAAGGCAGGCATCCATTCCGATTCATAACTGCCCAGTTGCCTGTCGCAATACCCGTTGTACGGGGCTTCATAGCTGTCTTTACCATCCGGAATCAACTGGTCGCACACACCGCTCAGGTTCGCCACCATGCGGTAGTAGGGCAGATTCCGGAAATTGTAGAGGTACAGGTCGGTGTTCACCTCCGGTATTTCGATCGTTGCTTCACCCGTCACCCTGTCCAGCGTGGTTTCAATGGGCACGCGCAGCACACTCTCAAGCACCTGTTTGTTGCTGAACGAGAAGCCCGAAATCATGTTTTTGTACTGCGACAGCCGTATGGCCCGTTTGCCCGGTTCGCTTTCGGTATCCAGCTTCTGAATGTCTTTGCACAGTGCATTCAACGCCCCGGTCACCGGATAATCCTCCAGGCGGTTCATCACGGCAAATGAACGACGGATTTTACTACCCATTAGGGTACAGCCAGCCCATTCGCTGTTGTTTTGCCGAACTTTTTCAAACTTTTGTTTTGTTTTAATCTGATCTTTAGAAGGACCGCCTTTAGAGCGAACCACTACTTTGTCGCTGCCATGCATCTTGTACATGCTGACATTGGCCATCGAACCTTCAAGTTGCATAATACTTTTTGAAATTGCCATAGTTGTAAAATTTAAAAATTGGTTAAACTTGATTTATCATATAGTTGGCTAAATAATACTCTGTGATGGAGTTACATTCTATTCGCCACTTATTCACAGTGCAAATATAATACATTTATATTTATTATTTATATATAATATAGATATTATAACTTATTAATGATATGGGATATCTAAGGGATATGTATGGGTCATCTATGGGACATCTAAGAGACATCAGTATTATGATGGTATTATGACAACAAAAACAACCCAACAGAAAGCCGATAAATAATCAAATGAAAGCAGCCCGAAATGCCAATAAGCAGGCAGAGTAGGGGGATAGGCATGTAAAAATAAACCATCAGAAGCATGGACTTTGATGTACGGAACAGGGATTCATCAAAATTTGAATATCGGTGTGTGAGTTGCACTGTTAACAACAAATGAATAACTTCTTTAGCGGAGCAACTGATTCTCTATATTTTGAATAGATTACAAATATGAAAATTTTATCAAGTTGTTATTTATAGTTAACAGAAAACCAGTTATACAGTTAAAATTCAAAATAACAAGTAATAAAAATCAGTTTAAATATAGGTTTTTAATTTAATATATATCAATTAGTTATGCTAATTACAGATCGTAAATTATTCGTCTGGTGCAGTCTTTTTCAATCTTAATACTTACAGGCTATCATTTAAACTAATTTCATAATAATTTGTTTATCTATCATTTCAAATAAGAGATATTCTACGAAGTGATTCATTAATTTTCTGAAAGTTTTTTTTCAATAAAATCAAACAAATCAAATTGCGGATAACCATTTAAATAAACTCATTATTTAAACTTGACCCTTATGAAAAACTCTACTCTTTTAATCCTTTGCACTCTTTTTATTTCGTTGGCAACCAGTGCACAAACCAATATCACAAATAACATTTCAACAAACACCACTTTTACGGCAGCCAACAGTCCGTATGTGATTGTGAATAGCGTTGAAGTCAGTCCGGGGATCACCCTGACTGTCCAACCGGGAGTAATTGTAAAATTTAATTCCGGTACCTACCTTCATGTCAGGGGAACCCTGAATGCCAACGGTGCATCGTTTACCGGGAACGCCGGAGTAACCAAAGGTTTTTGGGATGGCATTTACGTTTCGTATGAATCTTACGAGACAGGGAATGTCAATTTAAACAAGTGTACGGTGGAATATGCCTCCAACCTGTACGTTCGGAAAGGTCAGCTGACTCTACACGGTTGTATTGTAAACAACTTAAGCGGGACGGTCAGGATCAGCAACCAGGGGACACTGAATATTGACAGCACGAAGATTTCCAATACCAATTTTCCACTTACCTATTACGGTGCCGGCACTATCAATCCGGGGAATGATATTAGGTTGACCGACAATACCTATAATTATGTGGATATTGATTTTAGTGAAGTAACCAGTTTATTCTGGCTGAAAAATTTCGGGTATCCCTATTTCAATGATAACAGCATTCAGGTACGGGCAGCAGGTACATTGCTGATTGATCCCGGAGTTGATTTGCAGGAACAAAACACCGAAATAACGGTTTACGGGAAAATAAAGGCTGTTGGGAAAAAGAACAATCCCATTGTCTTTGAAAGGACACCTACATCCAGTTACTGGACGGGAATTAATATCCTGAACAGTTCAGTTGACAGTGCCTGCGTAATGAGAAACTGTGTTTTTAAGAATGCAAATTATGAAAATGAATCGTATTGTGCGATTGAAATTGAAAATGCATCCCCCCGGATCGACAGTTGCCGGTTCACAGGAAATGTATTTAACACCAAAATCTACGGAAACAGCAAGCCGGTGATCTCGAATTGTGCATTCGGTCCATCTACCCGCATAAACGGGGAAGCATACAATGTTTTAGTGGATATGTCTGCAAGTCCGGTATTTACCAATGACTCCCTTCAGTTCAATGCCAGTGAAATCAGGGCAATAGGACTCAAAGGAAGCACCGTGACGGGTCATGCACAGTTGAAAAAGCTTTCATTTATCGGTTTAAACAATATATCCTACTGCCTGTATGATAATACGACCATAGTAGATACTGCTTCGGTGGTTATCGACCCGGGTGTAGTCATTAAATGCAGGGATGGTAATTCCCTTATTACGGCAAACGGAACACTAACCGGCCTGGGCACCATTGCCGAACCAATTGTTTTTACATATATTGGCGATGATACTTATGGCAACCCTGCCGATTCGCAAAATAATGGTACACAGACTATAGGCACAAGCAATGGTGGAAGAATAGACCTGGCAAGCAAATTATTATCAAAATTAGAAAACTGGAAATTTAACTATGCGGGGAATTACTCTAGTAACTGGGCTATCTATGTACGGAACAGCAATGTAGTCAATAAATGTGAAATTAAGAATTCATACAATGGTATTTGGTTTACTAAAAATGCCCAGGTAACCAATAATAGTTTTGCAAATATACCACAATATCCGGTAGGCTATGATTTAAGTACCGGAACACCGAATATACAGGGGAATACACTGACAAATGTGGGATATACAGGCATTCAGCTGGATGGGGTAGAAAGCGATTCGCCCACACTCCAGAAAATGGATTTTGCAGGATATACCAACGTGCCTTATATTACGACACATGGAATAACCATTGCCAGTGGAAATGTTCTGACTATCAGTCCTGGTGTAGTTATCAAATCACAACGATACGGACAGTCGTGGTTGGTAAACGGAGCCATAAAAGCCATCGGTACGAAGACAAATAAAATTATCTTCACATCCATCAATGATGATTCTGCCGGCGGTGATACAAACAATAATACCACTTCGACAATTCCGAATAACTATGACTGGTATGGATTTAATTTTACAGGCTCAGCAAGCGATACGGACAATATCTTACGTAATTGTGAGATACGATATTGCGGTGGAGGCTGGTCCATTGATACTCCGGTTCAAATAACAGATTGCCATGTACTGCTGGATTCAGTAAAGATTAATTTTACAAATCAATGCGGGATCTCTATTTATGGGAGTGCTAATCCTGAAATAAAAGACTGTGAATTTAATAACATTGCCTGGGAACCCATCTACATGGATATGTTTGCCAATCCTAGCTTCACAGGCACAAATAAACTTGCCAATGTAGGAGATATAGCCATAAAACTCAGGGCAGGCACCGTAAACGGGACTGTTCCTGTACGCAGCTTTGCAGGATACAATCCGATTACCTATTTATGGTACGATGATGCATTAACCGTAAGCGATCACCTGACGATTCCGGCAGGACTAACATTTAAAGGTTCGGGGCGCTGGAATATAACAGGTAAACTAAACATTCAGGGGACATCGTCTAACCCGGTTGTATTCACCACGCTGGAAGATGATTTATATGGCAATCCAAAAGATTCACAATCAAATGGCCAGACAACGACTAACAATAGTGGTAATTATTTTGTGTTTTACGACGCATCAAATGATTCGAGTACAATCGATCATGCCATTTTCCGGTATAATACGACTACTCCTATTCAGCTGAATAATGCTTCGCCAACCATTCAAAACTGCACATTTGAAAATTTCCCTTATCCGGGAGTTTCCCTTGCCGGAAACAGCGCACCTGCTATTGATAACTGTACATTTAACAACATCAGTTATCCGTTTAATACTTCGCTGCTAACCTATCCGAAATCAACCATCGGGGACCTGATTACAGGAACTACGGGCCGGGGTGTACGGGTTAATGATGAAACCCTGACTCAGGATGCAACCCTGCATAAACGTAGTTTTGCAGGCATTGCGAATATCCCGTATATTTTTAAGAATTACACAGTTGGTACAGCTTCAAAATTAACTATTGAGCCCGGTATTATTGCAAAATTCGAAGACTATGGGTATATAAATGTTTATAATGGCTTGATGGCTGTGGGAGGTAATACGACAGACAGTACTATTGTATTTACAACAGTGAGGGATGACTTCTATGGTGGCGATACGTATAATAATGGTACCGCAAATGCACCCTGGAATTATGCATGGCAAGGAATTTATTTTTATAATGAATCGATTGATGATAACTGCATCCTGAAAAATTGCATATTTAAATATGCATCTTACCCTGACTCACGCGGAGCTGTCACCCTGGACAATGCTTCACCGACCATTAAGAACTGCAGGTTTGATAATGGTTATCATGGAATCATAGCGAACAATACTTCGTTGCCGGTGATAACCGACTGCGACTTTATGAATATGGATCCAAATTATGGGTATGCACTCTGGAATAAAACATCTACCAATACGGTTACTGCCACAAACTGTTGGTTTAACTCAACCACCGGACCAAAAAACGCTACATCCAATCCGACAGGAACAGGCGAACGGATATCGGATTATACCGTGTTCAGTCCGTTTAAAACACAACTTAATAAAGCCGAGCTTGGCGATGTAAGCTTAAACGGAACCATTAATCCTTATGATGCCTCCCTGATTCTACAATATGCTGTTTCGAATATAACGCTGAACGCCGCTCAAAAGAACGTAGCAGATGTCAGCAAAAACGGGAGTATCACTTCGTACGATGCTTCCATGATCCTGCAGTATAATGTTGGATTAATCCCTGTATTTACGCCTAATCCGAGCCTGATACGACAGAATGCACCGACAGCCGAAGAGTTGACAAGTATTGCCTTTGCAACAATCAAGCCATCACAAAACAGTGGTGAATTCACGGTTCCGGTTTTGCTAAAAACAGGTGCAAACGTGAAATCACTGGATATGAAATATGCTTTCAATCAGAATCATATCAAACTGATACATGTGAATACTTCTGCACTTAATTCCAATGTCACACTATCGCGTACAGATAAGACCGATAACGGAATACTGGCTGTTTCACTGGCTTCGGCTTATGACCTGGCACTGGACAACGATTCTGTTTACCTGACTTTCAAAATTGTAAATCAGGATATAGCCCAATCGGAACTGACACTGACTTCGGCCATAGCCAATGAAAGTGCGGTGACACCGGATGTTTCATCGGTTGTTGTTCAATCAAAAGTTATAACTGAATTACAAAATCCTGAAACGGATAAACAGATCAATGTCTGGCTGTCAGGGAACAAACTGAATGTGGCTTACAGTTCACAACTTTCGGTTAAAAACCTGAATATACGTGTTACGGATCTTTCGGGCAGAGCAATAACCGGCCGCGACTACAGCGATATGATAGCAGGAAAGTATGTTTTACAAATTCCGTTGTCAGAACTGGGTAATTTACAAAAAGGCGTTTATGTTATTCAGATAAATGTCGATAGTAGAAACTTCTCTAAAAAACTGGTGGTTAACTGGTGATACAGATGAAAATCTGATTGCTCAATTTAACGAATCTGAAAATACTAAGTTTCATTCATAAAAAACTACGACAATGAAAAAACATATAAAATACATCATCATACCCGGTATCTGCATGCTGCTGTCCAGTATATACCCGTCAGGGATAATCGTTGCGCAAACCATTGGACTCAGCGTTTCCAACGTAACAGTCATGCAGAATGATACTTTTTCTGTTGCTTTGAATGCTGACACAGAGCTGGGCGGGAGAGGGGTTTACGCTTTCAAGCTTGGGCTGACTTATAATTCATCCTATGTGGAATTTCTGAGAATTGATTCGTTGGGAACGCCCCTGAATAGCTGGGGACTTCCAACTATCAACAAGAATACCGCCGGGACCCTTCTGATAGCCGGTGCAGGAGCGCAACCCCTGACAGGAAAGGGAAAGCTTTTCAATCTGCTTTTTCGTGCCAAACTGCCCGGATATACCACTATCAATAATATTGCATCTTTCAGCCAGCTGAACGAAGGACAACCTGCCCTGACTCTTAATTCCGGGTATGTGAACTGTGGATCAGTTTCCTATCCGGATATTTATCCCGACAACAGTCAGTTGTATGTGGGCGAAACGGTACAGATGAATGTCTCGGGTGGAAAGTCGCCCTTTACATACGGAAGTGCCGATGCATCCATAGCCACAGTAGATGCGAGTGGAAAAGTGACTGCTGTGGCTCCCGGTTCTGCACAGATCTATGCAACCGATGCCCGGGGGAATAAGAATTACACAACGGGGGTTATTGATGTTCGTGCCGTGAAACTAAGCGTCATTAACAGCGGGGCAGTGTTACAGGACACTTTTTATCTGCCTGTAAAAATAGAAATAGCACCGGGAACTAAAGTCTATTCGGGAAGTTTAGAATTGACATTTAATTCCAATCTTACCGGGGTGAAATCGAGCGTTCAGGCTGCAGATTATCCCGTTTCATTGCAAAACAACGCTTCGGGAACTGTGATTAAAATTTCATTTGCTTCGGCAAACGGTCTATCAGGTTCGGGAGTTTTGTGCAAAGTGGCTATGATAGCTGTAAATAGTGGTACACACACGGTTAATATACAAAATGTGCTTTGCAACGAGAACTTAAAGGCATTTACGTATTCGGGAACTGTGGGAGTGGAATGCAAACCCTGCGAAAAAGTAACCGGAATGATACCGAAAACCGCAACAGACAATCTTAATTCCACCTATCTCGACCTGTACTGGCAGCCTTCGCTTAATACAAGGTATTACAATCTGTTCCTGTGGGAAGAAGGGAAAACTATACCTACAAATCCATACCAGTCTGGAATATACGGTACCAGTACGCGGGTGTACAATTTAAAATCAGGGAATGGATACCGTTGGAAAATAGTTTCCATTAATGAATGTTCATCCATCGAAAGCGATGTGCAGACATTTATAACCAGACCCCTGCCGGATCTGACAGTAACCGATATTCAGGCTCCGAAAGAGATAGAATCGGGGAGTCAGTTTACAGTGAGTTTTAAGGTAAAAAACACCGGACAAACAGCCACTGTTTCGGGACAATGGATGGATGCAGTCTACATTTCGACAGATTCGACCATGAATGGAGGGAAATGGCAAATGATGACTAAATACAATACAAGCCAGCTGGCAGTAAATGATAGTTACATGCAATCATTTGTCCTGACCATGCCTGCCGAATACAGTGGAAGGTATTACCTTTTTGTAGCTACCGATACTCAAAACTCAATAACAGAATTGTCCGACAATAACAACATGGGTCGTTATGCCGATTCTGTCAAAGTAGCTTTGAAACCTTTCCCTGATATTCTGGTAAAAGATATTCAGGCAGTGGGCACTAAACTTATCCCGGGTGATTCGTTGCAGGTAAACTGGAATGTCCAGAATATCGGCAAAGCAGATGGGTTGGGCGGATGGTCAGAGCAAGTAACGCTTGTTTCAGCTTCAGGGAAAAGACTAACCTTAAGTCCTATACTGACAATCAGCACCGATCTGGCAGCCGGTAAAACACAGGCAAGAAGCAATAAATTTAAAATTCCGGAAGTGCTAAGATTCTCCGGCGCAGTCAGTGTCGAAGTACAGCTTTATCCTTCGGGTACCTTTATTGAACACAGTGGTACCGATGCAAATAATAAAGCACTATCTGCGAACACGGTTACAGCATCCGATTATTTGTTTCTTGATGTTGGAACAGCTTCTCTCTCCGAAGGCTCTACCAGTGAAGTTCGGTGCGTTGTTACCCGAAGTGGTGACTTTTCATCAGCACTTCCGGTTAGCATCATCAATACACCGACAGGGCAAATTACCATTCCAGCTTCGGTTACTATCCCGGTAAATATGTCCTCGGAGATATTTAACCTTAAGGCAATCGATAATAACGTAGTGGATGGCTCAAGAAATGTAAAGATAATTGTTTCAGCAGCTTCCTATAGGAATGATACATCGAGCATACAAATTCTTGACAACGAAGCTACAACACTGAATGCCAGGCTGAATAAAACGGTTGCAACTGAGGGTGATTCGCTAAAACTGAGGATTACACGGAATCTGGTTACCAGTTCCCCGTTGACTGTTTATCTATCAACAGATAAACCCAATCAGTGGGTATTCAATAATGCAGCTACCATTCCGGCAAACGACTCAGTAGTGGTTGTACCTGTCTACGTTATCAATGATAATGCCCCGGAACTGAACGAAACTGCAACCATTACCATAAACTCTGGTGGATTTGCTTCAGGCAGTGTATCAGCAACCATCAATGATGACGATATGCCTGAACTGACATTTACCCTGAGCAACGATACAGTTCAGGAAGCTTCGGGAATATATGCTACTTACGGTACTATCAAACGAAAATCGGGTACCGGGAATATTACCATTAACTTCTCCGCATCGTTGGACAATGCTTTGATATTGCCATCTTCCATCACCATACCGAAGGGAACAAACGAAGTGAAGTTTAATATCGGCGTTGTCGATAATACGGAGGTAGACGGCTATCGGAAAGTGACCATAACGGGTGCCGTTTATGTAGCATCCTGCAGCTGTAACTCTTCACCTGGTAACGGGGTGGTGGTTACTAAAAACCTTGTCATTGCTGATAATGATGGACCTTGCCTGACAGCAAGAGTTAATCCCGTATCTCTTTTTGAAGGGAGGACCAATGCCGGTAAACTGATTATTACCCGAAATACCGATACAACGAACAGCATACAGGTTTCTATCCTGTCCTCCGATACAACACAGGTTAAGATTCAACCAACAACTATAATTCCGGCAGGGCAAAAATCCGTGGAAGTATCAATAAATACTTTAAACAACGGCATTCAGAATGGAACTCAAACCATTAGTTTAACAGCGCAGTCAGTAGGTTTTGGATCCGGATTTTGCTATGTGTACGTTTCGGACATCAATAAACCCGATTTTGTAAACCATCGTGTTGAAGTGAGCAAAACAACTGTTTTGACGAGTGATACCATACATGTAAGCGGCAGACTGATAAACCTGGGTTATCTGAATGCTCCCCTGGGTTCAAAAGTAGGTTTTTACTTATCGAAGGATGACTACGTGGATTCTAACGACCAGTTGCTGGGAACCTTTGTAACTACCAGCCAGATTTTAATGGGTGATTCTGTTTCATTCAGCGTACCCCTGAGTATATCTTCTAAAACAGGAAGTTACAAACTTTTGGTACAAGCCAATCCAAATAATGCCGTGAATGAACTGGTTTATACCAACAATACATTCGATCCTATATCCATGAAAGTTGTACCGGAATACACGGCAACGGCCACAGTGGATTTAACGCAGACCCTGCCTAACAAAGCAGTAACCATTTATGGAAAAGCAACCAGAGTAAACAAGCAACCGGCTGCAACCGTCAATGTGGATGTTTATCTGCTAAGCAACGGGACAAGGAAAGATCTGACTGCCATAACCGATGCACAGGGGAACTATTCAATACAGTTTTCACCAATGACCAACGAATCAGGACACTTTGATGTTGGAGCCTGCTATCCCGACGAAGGATTAACCGATATACAGGATGCATTTGATATCCTGGGTGTAAATCGCATATCAACCGATTATATCACCTGGCTGACAAAGGTGGGAGTTCCTTACAACGGAACTCTGCAAATAAAGAACACCAGCAATATTGAACTAAAGAACGTTCAAATGAAACTGGCTAATCTACCAGTAGGCTGTACATTAACTGTAAGTCCAATAGGTTCATTGCCGGGAAATGCTACGGCTGTATTTAATTATACCGTCCTTGGAACAGAACGTAGCACGACTACCGATTATCAGAAACTTAAACTGTCATTGACTTCGGATGAAGGTGTTAGCATGGGATACGATGCGTATTACTATTGCCAGGAACAAGAAGCAGTGTTCGAAACAAGTCCGGCAAGTATTAATACCACGGTCTCAAAAGGAACCACCAAGTACCTGGAGTTTACGCTGACAAACAGGGGCGGCGGTGAAAGTGGAATTGTACACATAAAACTTCCTTCAGTCAGTTTTATGAGTCTGGTAAGTTCCGATTCGATTATCAATATCAAACCGTCCGAAAGTGTATCAGTCACGTTAAAGCTGACTGATACTGATTTGTCGCTGAACACACCGGTAAACGGGAATATTGCCGTCAACTGCGAACATGGGAAAGGAATGACAATACCCTATAAAATAGAAGCAGTTTCGGATGCCATGGGAAGCGTAAGCATCGATGTTATCGATGAATACACCTACAACACAACCGAAGCACCACATGTAAAAAATGCCCATGTAGTAGTCAGGCATCCTTTCAGCGGAGTCATTCTGGCTGATGGATTTACTGATTCTAATGGGATATTTAAAGTTGATAAGATTCCTGAAGGGTATTATACAATGACTGTGGAAGCCGATAAGCACGATGGTTACCGGAATAATATCATTATTGACGCCGGGAAAACCCTGTCCCAAAGTATTTTCATTAGTTTCCAGGCTATCAGTTATACCTGGAATGTGGTGCGTACTGAAGTGGAAGATGAATACAAAGTGGATCTGATCATGAAATACGAAACGAATGTTCCGGCTCCGGTAGTAGTAATGGAAATGCCGGATAGCATGCCGCAACTGAGAAACAATGAAACATATCCGTTTATGGTAACGGTTACCAACAAGGGGCTAATAACTGCTACGGATCTGACTCTGACTTTCCCTGTTGATCCGGAATATGAATTTATCACCAACTTTACAAAAATGGATTTGCTTGCTCAACAATCAGTTCAGGTCCCTGTTGTTATGAGACGAAAGGCTACCTATACAGGGGTTAACGGCATGCAGAAAGTTAAAGAAGAAGATCTGAACTGTTTTGCTGTAGTTGTCGAGGGACATGGTTTCTATTGCGGCCCTGATAAAAAATGGAATGAAGGTGTTCAGTTATTTAAATTCTCCGGAAGAGTTTGTATTGGAAGTGGATCCGGTGGAGGTTGGAGTCCAGGTGGTGGCTGGAATACCGGCGGTGGCGGCGGACCGACACTGGGTGGTGGAGGCGGAGGATACGTATATGTAGTACCTACAAATAACGGATCTACAGTTTCTGTAAACAATGTGTACGAATGTGACAATTGTTTGATGGATCTTGCACTTACTGCACTGGGTTGTTTACCTGGGCCTATCGGTCCGATTTTGGGCGTTGTATCCTGTATAAAATCATTTGTCGATGCCGATGGAATTACCTTCATGGATGTAGTAAATTGCGGGGTAGGATTTATACCCGGATGGGGCTGCGTATATGGATTATTCCAGGTGGCAGTGGGCTGTTATCAGGATCCCCCGATGTTCTTTGTGAAGCCGTATCCGCTTTCACAGAATGCACCTCAGGCAAAACCTAAACCGCTAATGCCTCCTATCCTAAAACAGGCATTTACCGATCTGAGTTGGGTAATACACAGCATGAATGCTCAAAGAGCCTGGATGAAAGAATTTACAGGAATCGATTCCTTGTATATGCGTGTTAATTTTGCAGATTTTGCCAGTGCGATTGATAGTTTTACAACCTATAAAAAGGAAATGAAGCCGCTTGAAATCATTGAAATGAATCAGAAATTGTACGGGACAGATATACTGCCTACAGAAGTGGAAGCCTTTGCAGCACGCTGGAACAGCACACTTCAGGCATATAGCCAGAAAGTATATGAACCCAATGCACAATTTCCTGGTATTATCAATAATGTCTTGTTGAAGAAATATGTGGCACAGGACGATTCTGCACGGGCTTATGCTGTAGGAAGAGGTTATAACGATGTGCGTGAGATGGCTAATACGGCGTATAACACTATTAAAGAACAGACATCAACAAGCAAGAAATCGGTTTGTGCATCGATTACCCTGCAAATATCACAAAAACTTGTCATGACTCGTGAAGCCTTTGAAGGTACTCTAACCATTAATAACGGAAATACCCAAAATGCAATGACAAATATCAAGTTGAATCTGGAAGTAAAAAATTCACAGGGTGTTCTTTGTAATGATTTGTTTCAGATCAATACCAAGGCATTGAGTATTCTTACGGGCATTGATGGAACGGGTTCACTTGATGCCGGAAAAACGGGTAGTGCATCTATCCTGTTTATCCCTGAAAAGGGTGCAGCTCCACAGGTAGCAACAAGTTATTCGTTCGGTGGCTCATTCTCGTACATTGATCCATTTAACGGACTGGAGGTAACCAAACAATTGTTCCCTATTTCGCTTGATGTAAACCCAAGTCCTGATTTGTTCCTGCATTATTTTATGCAGCGTGATATCCTGGGAGACGACCCGCTTACAGAAGCAGTTGAACCTATAGTACCCGGAGAACTGGCTTTGATGATCCAAAACAACGGATACGGACCGGCAACCAAGGTTCGCGTGGAATCGGCACAACCTGAAATAATCGATAATCAAAAAGGCTTGGCTATCCATGTGGCTCTGATAGGTTCGAACCTGAACGGTAAAGCCACTCAACTAGGTCTTACCAATATAGATTTTGGAAATATAGCACCTAAATCGAGTACTATCGGCCAATGGTGGTTTACTTCCGATCTGCTGGGTCACTTTGTGAATTACGAAACAAGGATTGTACATGCTGACAGTTATGGTAATCCCGATCTGAGTTTAGTAAGTGGAGCCAAACTGCACGAATTAATCCGCAGTATTGTGGTGTATAATGATGTTGACACGATCCACGACTTTCTGGTAAACGAGGTGCAAGATGTAAACGAAACTCCTGATGCAATCTACACATCAAGCGGGACAGTATTGCCGGTAAGTGCAGCTAATTCCATAACTACCGGTGGAACATTATCATCACCTGCTTACGAAATTGAACTGGATGTAACGCCGAAGCTCTATGGCTGGAATTATGGCAAAGTAACCGATCCTACCGGCGGACGCTATAAGATTTTAAGCGTAACGCGTCAAAGCGATGGAAAAGTGCTTCCTGAAAGAAATGTCTGGCAGACATATGTTACCTTGCCTGACGGTGGCGATCCTGTTTACGAGAACAAAATTCATTTCGTGGACAATTTTTCTACCGTTGAGTTAACGAAGTACACAGTCAAATTTGTTCCCGGACAAATTAATCCACCTGCTGTCCTGAAGATTGAAAACGTTCCGGCAAAGGTAACAGATACCCGTCTTGGTTTAGTCCGTGTTATATTCGAGAAACCAATCGACCCTGCAACGTTTTCCTTTGATGACATGATATTACGGGTACAGGGAGGTGCAAATCTAATGAATAATTCTGTTGGTATTACTCAGAGAGATTCGGTGACCTACGATGTGGATATTTCACCCTTAACCCTTGCCGATGGGTATTATGTGCTTACAATTCAGACCACAGGCATTAAAAATCTGCTGGGTGAATCAGGATTAGTATCGAAGCAGGCATCATGGACACAGTTTACCAACACGCCTGCCGTACTTGAATTTTTAGGATTGCCTGTAAATGGTTCAGGGGCATCGTTTGATAACATGCTGCTAAGGTTTACCGTACCAATAATAGCATCGACCTTTACTGCCGACCGTCTGATATGGACTAAAGACGGAAAAGCAGTTTCAGGCACAGTTACCATAACGCCAATGGATGCAGAAGGAAAACTTTTCAAACTTTTGAATCTGAACAGCATTATGACTGAAGATGCAATGTATGGTTTAACGGTTGATTTACCGAAGATCAGTTCGAAAAACGGTGTATATGGAATGTTCAACCAGTCGGTGAACTGGCGTGTGGATACACAAGCTCCGGTTATCCGTAAAGTTAACTTAAAGAACACAAACGGGTATGATAGCCAGCATATTACTTCTATTGAGTTAACTTTCAGTGAACCATTGACAGGTTTGGGACTTTCATCGATAGAATTATGGAAAGATACCCAGCAACAACCAATCTCGCAACTGAACATTACAAAAGAGAACGACACAACGTATCTGATTACAGATTTCCGCTTACTGACCTATTATGAAGGTGTATATACACTGAAAATAAACATGAGCAGTGTTGCTGATTCTGCGGGAAATATAGGTGTCGGAGTTGTTGGGCATTCGTGGACGGTAAACAGAAATGCTCCCGCACAGGTGACTAATCTGAAGATTTCACCTGACCTGGGTTATTCATCAACCGATGGGGTAACTTCTACCGCACAGGTGAATGTATCGATGAATGTGAATACGCCAAAAGCTCGTATAAGACTATATTACAATAGCTTTGGAACGTCAAGTCTACTTGTTGATACATTGCCTGCGGCCACCGGCTTGCTTGCATTACCTGTAAACCTTCCAACATCCGGAAGCATGAAACTGCAGGTTGAAACTGTTGATACACTTGGTAATACATCAATGGCGGAACTTCCCGTTTATATCGATGATATGCCTTTATCTGCGACCTGGAACAGCATTCCTACCGGCACGCTGCGCAAACATCCAGCTTCGGTTTTATTAGATCTGTCAGATAAAATACTGAATGAGGGTGTATTGAAAAACAATCTGATTTGCAGGTTAAATGGTGTGGAAACCAATGTAAGTTCTTTGACAGTAACCAAGAACAGCGATTCAGAATTTGCAGTAAGTAATTTTGGCAATATTGGTGTTGCTTCAGGTGGTACATTCTCATTAGCGGTAAATACATCCAATCTGAATAAGTACCAGAGTGGTAAAGCCGGATCGTTATCACCTTTGGTTCAATGGATACTAAGAGGAAACAACGTACCTGTGGCAAATGCCGGAGCCGATCAAACGGGGAAAGAAGGTGACCTGATTATGCTGGATGGTTCTAAATCTTCTGATGCTGATAATGATTTGCTGACATACTATTGGACAGCTTCGGCCGGTGTAACCCTGAGTGATGTGAATATAGCAAGGCCTACATTTATTGCTCCTTCAGGAATCAGTCAGTTAAAATTCTACTTAGTAGTAAACGATGGAGTTGTTGATTCACCTTCTGATGAAGTTGTTGTAAATCTAATTTTGACGAATGTTGTAAATTTGACAAACGTCAACAATAATGTTAGTATTATGCCGAATCCATCGAACAATGAGTTTATATTGCATGTGAACGAACAGGCAAGTGGAACATTAAATATCCGGATTTACAACAATATCGGTCAGTTGGTTTACATTGAAAACAGATATCACTCCGGAAAGGCAGAGTCCTATAAATTCAGTAAACTGAAACTTAATTCCGGATTGTATTTTGTTAATGTAAGAATGAACAATATCAAACAAATTGGATTAGTTAAATGGATGAATGTTGATAACTGAAAATTGTTATTAGTCAATATCTCCTGATTAAAGAAAGAGGCTGTCTCACAAACAGTCTCTTTCTTTAATATAATATATTAACATTTAAGTTTCTGGTTGATTTGTCTACCAACACTGATATCTGACCACTAAACCCACATTAAGAACCAAGGGGAAAGTGTACACTGAGTTTACATTCTGAGTTCACGTGTTAATGATGTCCTTTGTGTTCATTCTATTCTTTATTTGATATGCTCAGTAGTTTTATTTCCAAACAAAGCGCGAGGCTCTTCGCTGAGCCTGTTATGCATTAAATAAACTGTTAGAAAGATGAATACTATAAAGGTCAGCAAAATAAAAAATTAACTTTTAGACGTTTTTTGAATATCCTGTTTTTGTTTTACATCACAAACTTCACCAGGGCAGTATTGTACTTTATCTTTAAAAAAGAGGGGATAGAACTTACATCCTAAACAAATTCCAAAAACCGACTCAAAAAACAGGAATATAAGGCAAATCAGACAGATAATACCTGTAATTAGGCTATAGGCATTTACGATCACAAAAAAGAAGAACATAATAGCAGATAACACGACACCAATTATCCAGGCAAACTTTTTTTGGGCAGCGCCAACATATTCCGGAGTTTGATTCTGAACAATTAAACGTGCAAAAATAAGAGTAGGCGAAAATTTAGGATTTATAAAAATCCGAATCATAAAATCTGTGAGGAAAAAGGTTATTACATACTTTATCGGAATAAAGTTACCTTGAAACAGAATGAACATTAATGAAGTAAAGGTCGCCAAAAATAGGATTCCTGCAGCTGCACGTATTTCCCGCTCATTTAAAACAGGGATGTTATATCCATCCACATCTTCACCGAATTTGATTAATTTTTCCATTTTAGTTTTCATTTTTGGTACAATTAAAATTAGTGGGACATATTATTTGCTTTTTTAAATCATATGTACTAAATTATCAAATAGTTCTGTAGTCTCTTTTTCATTATTTAAATTAATGAAGATATAAGTATCATTTTCTAATATTATTCTAATAAATGGAGGAGAGTTTAGATTTAAGTTCAAATAGGCATTCCCAATGTCTTTTAATATAAAATACCCTCTACAAACACTCATGAAGTAATATCCATTAGTTCTTATTCCTATATTCGGCATTTCAGAAACAATGTCAATCTGAAAAACACTTTTATAATTTACAGTTAAGCCAAACATTCCTGAAATATCAAAATAATCTTCATATAAGTTAACCCCAGTACTTTTACCTTTGTAACGGCTATATAGAATAAAAATAAGCAGTATAAGTATAATAAGAATCGTAATTTCCATTTTTATTGTTTTTAGATCTTTATTTAAGAGTTTAAAGTACCTGTTTTTATATGATAAATCAACTTTATTAGGGTTAAGACATTTACCTCCTTCCTGCCGGATATATCCAATTAAATTGCAGAATGATTCGGTTCATCGATCGGATTTACCATCCATTAAAAGGTAATATCAGCTCCAAAAGTACGAACTCTTTTTATCAGCTCCAACATTTTGTGCATCTATTTAAAATAAGCACATAAAGTATTGAATTTAAAGAATTAAATGGTAGTGCCGTTCTACTTTATTTCGAAAAAAGGAGTACCTGGTAAAACATTTCCAATGTCCATGGATTCGGCATTTGTTGATGTTTATCATTACAAACGAATCACTTGCGTTCCCTCGTCAGGAATCGGATAGCAGCAGGAATTTATGAAAAGAATGAAGGTATTTTGCTCTTTTTTCCTTGTTTTTTGTTATCCCAATCCAACCGATCTTATCATACTTCCGTTTTAGGTATAAAGTGGAATCGGAAAGACCTCCTATTGGACAGAATTAAATGGATGATTTCAGAGTAAGTCATTATTCTGCATTTAGTGTTATTTGGTTTGGATAACTTACAATAGCCCCCCGTTCTTTAAAATCGTACGTTTTAACCGGAACATTTGTTATGAAGAATTCAAATGCCGGATGAATACTAATGAAGATAAGTTTGTAACTTTGTACATTTTTTATTCAGAGGCATGTTGCTTTTATTTTTGGTTCAAGGTAGCGAAGCAGAACTTGAACAACCCACCACAGAATATTCATTATTCCAGAAATATGAGAGTCCAACTATGAGAAAAGTATTAATCGGATTATTCTTTATTATTTTAATAGTTCCCTTTTATGGACAAACCCCCAATGACAATCTGCAGAAATACTGGAAATACAGAGACCGGTTAAGAACCCGGTTTATGGTAGTAAGTGAAAACGTAATGGATTATGGAGTCAATATTCCGGCATCGGATATTTTCTACGATAAGGATATTATCAGTTGGGGTGATGCCAACAACAACATGAGCCATTATCTTTCGATGCTGTCAACCGAGCTCTGGTTATTAAAACAGAACCATCAGGATTATTCCTCTACATTAAAAGAGCTTTATTATGCCATGCTGGCATTAGAGCGCCTTGATATGTATTCAGAATCGAATCTGCGCTGGAAATCTGCGCATGGCTCATGGCTCGAAAATGACTCCATTGAGAAAAGTTATGTCCGTCCGGGCGATATAAATGGATTTCTCTTGCGGGATGATGTAGGTGATAGTTTCTGGCGAAAATACGGAAGTCATTTTGATGTGAGTAAATGCCAGGGAAATTTAAATAGGCAGGATAAATTCCAGATGGAAGAAATGAGCCAGGATGTTATTGAACACGACATGGAAGGATTAAGCCTGGTTAATACACTGGTAGGGACAGAGTCAGTAGCCGGTATTCCTTGTAATTTACCGGATAATAATATAAAGACCCGGTTAACTCATCTTGCCATTATGACCTGCGATTCAGATGTACTTCAAAGTCCTAAATTGATCAATTTCAAGTTATGGGCTCAGGATTTTGTAAAGCGATTTATCCGGTTTATGCAATATGATGGAACCTACAGCGGGAAGATTGGAGGACTTATTCCGTTTAAGACGCATTGGGTATTGGTTAATCCGGTTACGAATAAGCTTGTGATGCAAGGAAATGGAGCTGACGGAGGTGTGGCAATGATTAGCAATGGACTCCTCAGGGCCGGCCAAGCTATAACGGGCGAAAACCTAAGAATCTATCCCAGGCTGCTTTCAGACAAAGAATACAACTTAGCGTTTAAACACCCAAAGACTTTCCAGTTAGGGCTGGAAGATAACAAAACCCGCTCGCTGGCCTGCCATGTATCGGGAGAAAGAACCTTTGCCAGACTGAGGAAGCTTCGTGATCATTACAATCCGCATAAAACAGGCCATTTCCCTATCTACGAACATTTCCCGCTTATGTACTTAGTGATGCACGATCTCAACTATCCCGGTCTGGGATTAAAGGACAAGATCCATAATTTCGATAAAGGACTTTACGACGGATTGCTTGACTCTGCACCTATCAGCGGCCCTGCCAGCAACTGCGGCATTTATGAATGGACTTCTACCTCCCGATGTCTATGGCCTGAAAATTTAGGGAAGAAATCGGGCAGACAGATAGAATATAACGGATTAGACTATATGATGCTGCATAACCTTTACGATATTGCTTTCGGGATAAAAGGTTTCAGGACGTTGAAGATTGATTCGGTTTTAACTGCAGGAGCCCGCAATTCTATTTTAGAAAAGCATGAAAAGGCAATTTCACAGCAAGATTCAATTATGACCAACTAAGTATGCCATAAGTTCTATTCGATTGCCTTCCACATCAAGTATCACACTCTCAAAATATCCGTCACCGGTAGTCCGTGGATCACCAACGATACGAATACCATCTGAACGAAGTTTTTCTGTCAGTGACAGAACAGCATCTTTAGAACCCAGGGCAAATGCTATATGAGTTATTCCAAATCGTTCGTCGGTATTCAATGGCTTAACCACTGATTTCTTACGCATTAATTCTAATTTTGCCCCACTTTCGAACGTCATAAAATAGGACTCAAACTTCTTGACAGGATTTATGTATTTTTCACTGCTGATTCCACCAAAATAGGTTGTATAGAACTCTTTCATGGCTTCTAAATCTTGTGTCCAAATGGCAATATGTGCAATATTCATTGTTTTCAGGTGTTAATTGATATGTATGAACCAGCTACTAAAATTGTTGAATGTAAAATAAGGTTTTATATTCAACAACATTATTTCCAGAT
>Ga0302203_1000321_pt1 | contig 19923 bp, 11 predicted proteins | sample II_Fen_E1_1_FD_194576 | JGI IMG/M metagenome (GOLD analysis project Ga0302203, IMG submission 194576) | Peat permafrost microbial communities from Stordalen Mire near Abisko, Sweden - II_Fen_E1_2 | ecosystem: Environmental > Terrestrial > Soil > Wetlands > Permafrost | place: Sweden: Abisko...
CCTGGTTGGTTTGTAGGTCCGTTCTGCCGAAAAATCATGGTTAATATCCCTTTTTGGCAAGTATACCGCCGGTGATCCGAACCAGGATGTGCCATCTTTAGCCGGTAAATCTTTGCTGCTCATTTTCGATAGAACACCTACCAGCACATCGTTACCCAACCGTGTATCGGGGCTTATCACGGCACTGTTTCCAATAAATGTCCTGTTACCGATATGTGTTTTTGCAATGGTAATGAAACCGTTGCGAACATGACTTGCACCGATTGAAACCGAATCAGCCAGAAAACATTCATCGCCGGTCACCAGTAAATCGGGTGAAATAAATTCGACGGTGGATATCTCAACCCTTTTCCCCATTTTGACACCCAGCATTCTGAACCATATCTGGAGGTAAAGAGTGGTATACAGGGTTCCTATAACCTGAAGGCTCAATTTCATAAGTTGATCGAAGAACCATTTTTTATAATAAAATACACTGTCGATGGGATATTTTCCTTCTTTAATGTTTCCCAGTAACATCCATTTTAAAAGAGTGATGATGCAGGTTAATAATACTACAAATGAAACACCTACACAAATTGTCAACCACAGAAAATGATAACTTTCGTTCGAATAATCGAGATGGGTAATTAACATCATTCCCGGGAAATAAGCTAACATTGTAATAAGAGGAATTAAAAACACACTAAGGAAAAATAATACGGTGTTGCGTACCGACCATAGATTCTGCCTTTCCTGAGACCGGTTCGTGCTAATTTTCATTGCCGGTGATCCTCCCCAGTTTTCGTTTTGTGGTATTGCACTCCACTCGGGTATCAGGGTCAGGTCTTCAATGGAAGAGTTTTTTCCCATTTTGCAGTTCTGAGAAAGGCAACAACGGGTTCCTACGAACGAATCATCTTCTATTTCAATGCTTCCAATATTTATATACCCATCGGCAATGGTATATCCACGCAAGTGCGAATCGGTACAAATACTCACATTCTCACCAACGGTCAGTAAGTCGAATGCAGAAATAGCCGAAGTATTGATATATGCGTTTTTCCCTATCTTTGCTCCAACGCAGCGAAGGAAAATATTCATCAAATTAGTTCCTGTAAAATAGACGATGGGGCAAATGTTGATAACCTTATCCACAATCCAGAACCTGAAATAGTAGCTTCCCCACAATTTGAATTTCCCCGGTTTAATTCGGCCGATTACCGCCCATTTAAAAACAATGGCAAATAAAGTAAGGATAGGCAATAGTGCAAAATACATCAACAACATCATTCCCAATGATTCAACGATTCCCAGTTCTGCCTGATAGTAGTATGAATAAACAAAAAATGGTCCCAGCCATTCAAGTCCGAAAAGCAGTATCAGAAAAAACATGGATATTCCCTGAAAGAAAGAACAGGTATAGTAGCTTAACCTGGATGGTTTATGAATATCCCTCCCTTTTTGGGGAACTTCCTCCTTCGGAGGTTTGTTTTTCTCAAGCTCACGTGCCAGATCGGAAAGTACAGGGAACTTGTATACATCTACTACCGACATGTTTTCGAATATATGTTGTTCACGCATTTCCGAGACTACCAGCGCTGCCAGCAAGGAATGTCCGCCTAATTCATCAAAAAAGTTGTCGTCCATCGAAATGTTATCACGCTGGATGTGTTTTGCTATAATTCTCACCATCTCGCGTTCAATAAATGAAGTGGGTGGAATTATTTTCTTTTGAGAAGAGAAGGTAAGCGGCATTTTCGGTACCGGTAACTTCTTACGGTCTATTTTCTGACTCGAAGTCATGGGCAATGAGTCAATGCTGTCCAGTGTGGACGGAATCATATAATAGGGAAGTTTCAAACGTAACAGATTGGCAATACCTTCCCTATCAAACTGTTCGTTACTCTTTGAAACAACGTATGCTGATAGCTGTTGGGAGTTGGCATCCAGTGCGACTGCGGCCGCCTGGACACCTTTACATTGCATAAGCAGCCACTCAATCTCCGACAGTTCCACCCTGAAACCGCGGACTTTTACCTGGGCATCGGATCTGCCTAAAAATATGATTTCTCCGTTTGTTGCCTTTTTTGCCAGATCACCGGTGCGGTAGTATCTATCGGTAACTCCGTTATACCGGTCTGTTTCAATAAATTTCTGTGCTGTCAGTTCTTCCCGGTTCAGGTATCCACGGGCAACACTATTCCCTCCAATCAGTATTTCGCCTTCTTCACCATCTGATACCACTGATAACTGATCGTTCACTATTAAAACATCATAGCCCGGCAAAGACTGACCGATGGTGACCGGTACATTCGGTTTTAAAATCTGGAAGGTGGCAATTACTGTTGCCTCTGTCGGACCATACGTGTTATATACCATTCTGCCTGGTGTACACCAGCGGTTGGCTATGTCTGAAGAGCAAACTTCACCTCCAAAGATAAGGATCTTTAATCCGGGTATATCTTCCTTTACCATTGAAAGCAGAGTAGGGGTACATGATAAAAAACTAATATTCAGCTTATTCATGATTGACGAAAACCTGTCGCCCGAACGCATGATATCGAAAGTGCCAATGACCAGGGTGGCTCCCACGGATAGGGGTACCCATATTTCCTCCACCGAGGCATCAAATGACACGGAAAATCCCTGTAATGCCCTGAAAGAACTGTCAATAGGATAAATTAATTGTGCCCCACGAATGTAATTAACTACATTCCGGTGTTCAAGCAGCACTCCTTTCGGCTTTCCGGTTGTACCTGATGTGTAAATAATGTAACATAAATTGTTGGTAGATCGATTAGTCACCACTGGTTTTGAATCGGGATATCTATCCATTTCTTCCAGTTGGCTGTCAATGTTGAAAAGGGATGACGATTTCAACTCCGAACCGATTCGTTGGAGTATGCTGTCCGAAGTAATAATCAGTTTAGCTCCTGAGTCTTCCATAATAAAATTCACCCTGTCAGCAGGAATCTCCGGGTCAAGGGGAATGTAAGCTGCTCCAGACTTAAGGACACCAAGCATGGTAATGGGCACAAAAGCACATCGTGGAAGGAGTATCACAACTTTATCATCGGGTAAAATCCCTTTAGAAAGAAGATAGTTTGCCAACCTGTTTGCCAGTTGTTCAACCTGCCGATAGGTATAACGGATTTCTCCCTGTTCAATGGCAATAGTATCCGAATGCATTTCTGCCGCTTTATCAATAAAATCGTCTAAGAACATAAAGTAAAGTATTTGATTAAGATTCTATATTACAACAATCAACTTTAAGAATCGTTTAAAATAGTGAATAATAATTATTCTTTCTTCAAAAAAAAGGCTTTTAAAATTTAATAAAAGAAGTAATCCATTTAAAATCAACATCCATTTAAATAATTTATTACCGAAAAGGAATAATAGAAAAAACTTTTATTTAAATATTAATATTCACTTAGACTGTAAATCATGACAGAAGTTTAAAGGGCTGAATGAGTTGATGTGATGATAAGATGATGAGTTGATGTGATAATGTGATGATGTGATGAAGAGTTGATGTGTTGATGTGATGATAAGATGATGAGTTGATGTGATGATAAGATGATGTGATGATGTGATGATATGATGATGTGATAATAAGATGATGAGTTGATGTGATGATATAAGGGTGTCTGATTTAATGTTGGATGTGGTGACGGGCATTTTTCACATTAAAATATAAAACAATATTAAATGACAGTTTAATTTGGATGGAATGTGTAGTTTTGTATGAAAAATTAATCGCTATTAAATTAAACACGGAAAGATTGAGTCATGTTTATTTATAAATAAAAGGATTCCTATCCAACATTTTTAAAATTAAACTGTTAAACATTAAGTATATTTATATAGATTCTGTATCCAATTTACTTCCTTAATTAGGATTGTTTTAAGTCCTAGGTTTAAAATTTAATACAGGTCTGTTTTCATGATTATAATTCTATTTATATTATTCATTATGATAACGTTATCCATTGGATTGTTAATTGTAGTCATAGCCTTGTATTATGCTTTTCAGGGTAAGCCGGTTACCATTGATGCAAATAAATATAAACTTAATGGCAGACTTTACGGGAAAGCAGGTGTTCACAGGCATGGTTCAGCCATTCTATTCCTTTCGGGATGGTATCCAACTACTCGCAGAGTAACGACTTCAAATTTTTATGCCGGTTTCAGTGCCCGTAAAAGAAATAATATTTGTCTGACTGTTTCATTAAGAGGCATGGGAAGTGAAGGTGATATCAATGTGTTGACCCGTACTGATTTTCTGGATGATGTTATCGCAGCTTACGATTATCTGGCAAATACTGAAGGTGTCAATAAAGAAGACATACGGGTTGTTGGTGAAAGCTTTGGTGGTTACCTGGCCTGTATACTATCTACAATACGTCCGGTAAAAAAGATGGCATTGCGCGTACCAACCGATTTTTCGAATGAAGGCTTCGCTGATATACCACAAATAAAGATGTCCGGCAAATTATCCAACGAATGGAAAAATCAAAAACATTCATTCGCAGAGAGCTATGCATTAAAGGCCATCAATGAATACACAGGTTACCTAATGATGGTTGCATCCGAGAAAGATAATTTTGTACCTATTCAGACCACAGAAAATTACCTGGCTGCTGTTAATGATACTTCAAAACTCGAGTACCTGTTTATGAAAAAGGCAAGCCATAGTATGTTTCATCCAAAGTTACAATGGGATTATACCCGGAAATTATTGAATTGGCTGCGATTATAACTATCCTATTCAACCATCAGCTTCCTGTATGAAGCATTTGCATGAAAGGCTTCACTCATTATTGAAAAGTTACCCTGGTATTTTGAATTCAATTATATAAATAAATAGTTAGATGTTGAGAACAATCATTAGAAACAGACTCTTTTACCGGGAATTTATCATCCTTTTCCTGTTATTTACTTCCGGATGTAAAACTATTAACAGTCCTGTATTTGGAGGCACAGTAAAAGATATTGATGGCAATATATACAATACAGTGACAATTGGATCACAAACCTGGATGATGGAGAATCTGAAAACTACCCATTACAATAACAACACCGCCATTCCCATGGTAACCGACAGTGCCGGCTGGAAAAAACTTAAAACGCCCGGCTTTTGCTGGTACAACAATGATTCTACTTCAAATAAAAATGGCTTAGGGGCATTATACAACTGGTATGCTGCCGACACTGCAATTTTAGCTCCCACAGGTTGGCGCGTGCCCACCGAAGATGACTGGAATCTGCTGGAAAGCAATGTCTCCGTTTACTTATATGCTTCAGGGTCATTAGCAAAGATATTGGCTTCAAATAACGGTTGGAACAAATCATTAAATACAGGAGCTATCGGAAACAATCTTCTGTTAAATAACAGTTCGGGATTTACAGCACTTCCGGGCGGTTCACGCGAAAATTATATTCATTCATTCAACTCCATCGATTCAACGGGTGTCTGGTGGAGTTCGACCTATAAATCGGACACTACAGGTTTAAGCATGCTTATGCGATGTGATTTAAATTCTGTGGACAGAACTTCTAAGCACAAATGGAAAGGGCTATCCGTTCGATGCGTAAAAAATCAGAATTAATAGAATACATACTATATTAATCTGAATAGTGAATTTTGATATCTCTTTATGAATGCTCCTTTTTATATCCAGATTAAATATAAAGCATTTTTGAAAGGATATTAAATATAAAAAAGAATATTAAGGGACTGTCTTTAAACCGGATGGTCTCTTTTTATTTAATAGACTGTTCCTGATTTATTCCAGCCGTTTCCCATCAACTATTTAGTTTATGATCTGATAAAAGTTCTGATAAATTTGTACTGATACTCTTGTTTAATTTAGACATCAAGTTTTTAAAGAGAATCCGGAATAATGGATTTATTCTGTTTAATTTTCTTATCCATCCATCCAATCTTTCTCGTAATGACTGTTTAAAAGGCTTCATGTGTTAAAATTATTTCATTACGATTTCATCTATTCCGCTTTAGGGGGCATTCTATCAACTTTATATTTACACAAAAAAATAGCGATTAATCGGATTCGATAAATAATACGATCTCTTTTTGTTTTTGTATAGTCCGGATAATATTCGCATCCGGTTTTCCAATAATCAATATATAATCAATATATAATCAATAAAAAAGCAATTAATAAGCATTCTTTATATAGTAATTGATTATTTATTAGTTATAATTTATTTACTCTAAGATTATAAATAATTTGTTTGCAAACCGGATGCGATCAAATCATGGAGCAAAAGTGAAGGGGATGATAAGTGATTCCTGTTCACTTAAATGACCACAAAAAATTGGTTGTTGAATTTTCAGGAAACAATTAAGAAAATCACATTCAAATTCTATAGATTCAAAATTAAGACGTTTAAATCAGAATGATAATTTATCAAATCTCAATATTGGTATTTGATATTGTAAATCATTCATTATTATCCTCATATAAAGAAACAGGGAGTTGTCCATGCACGGTTAGCTCCCTGTTTCTTTTGTTTTAAGAGAGTATAATCACTCATTAAATTCACATAAAAATGATTTTTGTATCAAAAATACATGATGTTGAAACAATTTTGACAGGTTTTGGTAATTATAGCTTCTATTTTTGCAACGTGATATTTCAATAAATTCAATGAGTGAAATATCTCGTATCAGCATAATACAAAGTAAATAAACTGATAGAATGGACCAATAAAAAAATCAATTCAAATAATAACCAATAAAATTAAATTATCATGAAGAATTACTTCCTATTTTTTATTTCATTTATAATGACATGAATTAAACACCAAATTTCTCAACCAAGTGTGTGCATTAGCTGCGCAAATAATCTTAAGTTAAATTGATAATTATTAAATCTAAAAAAATCATGAATGAGAAAAGCAAATTTCAAAGCAACATTCTAAGAAAAATGAAACTGTTGGCACTTTTTTGCGGTTTTAGTTTTGCCATAATAGCGCAGACAAAAACGATAAACGGAGTAGTGACTACCTCAGAAAACGGAGAAACCTTAATTGGGGTGACCATTATGGTCAAAGGTACCTCAACAGGTACAGTTACAGATATAAATGGAAAATACTCCATTTCAGTCACGAATAATGATGCCATTTTGGTGTTTTCGATGATTGGAATGAAAAAAGAAGAATTTAAACCCGGAAAATCAGAGGTGCTTAATGTGGTTTTATCACCAGATACTCGGTTAATGGAAGAAATTGTGGTAACAGGTTACTCAACTCAAAAGAAAGCCGATTTGACAGGTGCTGTAACGGTTGTTGATGTAAATGAAATCAAAAAAACTTCTGCAAACAATCCAATGCAGGCCTTACAAGGACGTGCAGCTGGAGTGGATATTACTTCAGATGGTTCGCCAAGCGGTTCTGGAACTACCGTTCGAATTCGCGGTATTGGCACGCTTAACAACAATGATCCGCTTTACGTTATTGATGGAGTACCAACCAAAAGCGGAATGCACGAATTAAATTCGTCGGATATTGAAAGCATTCAGATACTAAGAGATGCCTCAGCAGCAAGTATTTATGGTTCGCGTGCCGGCAATGGCGTTATTATCATTACTACTAAAAAAGGAAAATCCGGAAAGGCGAAAGTAAATTTCGACACATATTTGAGCACATCGCACTATGGAAAAGTTATTGATATGCTCAATACAAAACAATTTGGTCAGGTTCAGTGGAAGGCCATGATGAACAGTGGGGTAGATCCGAATACAAATCAGATTGGGTACATGTATGATTATAGCTACGATACAAACGGTAACCCGGTACTAAATGGTATTAAGGTCCCAAAATATATCGATGCCAGAGACGGAACCAATACCATGTTGTCGGCCAATACTGACTGGTTTGGAGAACTAACCCGACCAGGAATTGCTCAGTCCTATAATCTATCAGTAAGCAGCGGTACTGACAAATCCACCAGCTTTCTTTCGCTTGGTTATTATAACAATCAGGGAACAATTAAAGACACCTACTTCAACCGTTTTTCAGCTCGTATGAATAATTCATACAAGTTACTTGGTGATTTGATTACAGTTGGTGAAAACTTTACAATAAACAATACCGGTGAGCTACAGGCTCCGGATGGCGTTCTTCAACTGGCAATTTTGTCACTTCCAATTATGCCTGTTAAAAAAAACAATGGTGATTGGGGTAGTGTTACCTCCGGTATGCGAGATAGGGATAATCCAGCCCGAATTTTGGATGCCAACAAAGATAATCCTTACAGTTATTGGCGAACTTTTGGTAATGCATACATTGATATTCAGCCAATTAAAAATCTCCATGTAAAAAGTAGTTTTGGCGTTGATTATGGAAATTATTATCAACGTGCATTGACCTATAGTTTTACGGGAAGATTGGGTTCAGACCTCACTTCATCCAAGATAATCCAAAGTCATTCAATGAAATGGTCGTGGACTAACACGGCAACCTATGATTTTAAAATAGACAAGAATCAATTCAATTTACTTGCCGGTACCGAATTTATAAATCAGAAAGATATAAACTTTTCAACTGAAAGAAGAACTTACGAACTTGAAGATCCAAATTATATGTGGCCATCAGCAGGTGTTGGTGAAATGTATTCAACCGGTGGAGCAACGGGTTATTCATTAAGTTCACTTTTCGGTAAAATTGATTATGCTTATGACGACAAATATCTGGCTTCTGTAACTCTCAGAAACGATGGCTCTTCACGATTCGGTATTGACAATCGTTATGCAACTTTTCCAGCAGTTTCGGCCGGTTGGCGTATCAGCCAGGAAAAATTTATGAACGAGTTGAAAAGCACTATTTCTGATTTGAAATTCCGTGTAGGTTGGGGTCAAACAGGTAATCAGGAAATAGACAATTATGCTAATCGTTCTATAATTATTGCCAATTATATTGGTTCTACCGGCGCCGGAATTAATACAGGAAGTGCTTATGATATAACTGGTGCAGGTTCGGGCATATTGCCTTCTGGTTATATGATTACACAACGTGCAAACGACAAAATAAAATGGGAAACAACTACACAAACCAATGTTGGTCTTGATTTCGGATTGTTTAACCAGAGTTTGTATGGAAGTGTGGAATGGTACTTTAAGCAAACAGATAATATTCTGGTAAACCCTCCTTATCTGGCTGCAATTGGCGAAGGTGGAAATCACTGGGTTAACGGTGCTTCGATGGAAAATAAAGGATTGGAATTTACGGTTGGATATCGCGGAAAAACTTCTTTCGGGCTGGAGTATGATTTGACTGCCAATATCTCGGGCTATAGAAATAAAATCACAAAACTGCCCGAAAGTGTAGTCAATAATTATGGTGGGAATGGTACAACAGACAATATTCTGGGAAAACCAATTGGTTCTTATTATGGTTACATAGCCCAAGGATTGTTCCAAACACAAAGTGAAGTGGATAACTCAGCAACTCAAACAGGAAAAGGATTGGGTAGAATCCGTTACAAAGACATTAGCGGTGATGGCGTTATTGATGAAAAAGACAGAACATGGTTAGGAAGTCCAAATCCCGATTTTCAGTATGGATTTAATATTGTACTCGATTATAAAGGCTTTGATCTTACAGCATTCTTCCAGGGCTTGTCAGGAAACGAGGTAAACAATACAGTAAAACAATTTACCGATTTCTGGGCAGTTAATGAGTTAGGTTCAAACAAAAGCACGCGTCTTTTGAATGCATGGACACCGATCAATACTTCATCTACTATTCCTGCACTATCATTCAGCGATTTGAATAACGAAAAAAGATTTTCATCATATTATGTAGAACCGGGTGCATATTTAAAATTACGTAATCTGCAATTGGGTTATTCATTGTCATCGAAGTTGATTAATAAACTGAAATTAGACAAAGTGCGTATGTACGTAAGCGGACAAAACCTGATGACATTAAAAAGTAGCAAGTTTACAGGATTAGATCCTGAAAATCCAAACTTAGCTTATCCTATTTCCACTACATTCACCGTAGGTTTAAATGTGGCGTTTTAATTTTTAATTATAAAAAAAGAAACAGTATGAAAAAAATCAAAATAATAGTTTTAACTCTGATTGCAATTTTCGCAATGAATTCATGTAACGATGCTTTGGTAATTCCATCATATGGAAACTTAACCGAAGATAATCTAAAGGGAGTTAAACAAATAGAAAACGAAGTGATATCGGCCTATGCAGCTATAGGTAACGATGAGATAAACAGACCATTGAGCTTATGGAATTATGGGAATGTTCGTTCGGATGATGCTTACAAAGGAGGAAACGATCAAAATGATGGTGATTTTCTTCATTTTCTTGAGATTTCATCTCCTTCTATTGGCAATGAAACATGGTATACCGATGGTTTTTGGTACAATAATTATGTAGCAATTTCGCGGGCTAACTTTGCATTGCAACTACTAAATAAAGTCAGTGATAGTGAGATGTTAAACAGAAAAGTCCGCATTGCCGAAATGCGTTTCCTTCGTGGTCACATGCATTTTATTCAGAAGATCATCTTCAAAATGGTTCCATACATTGACGAAACCAAATCACCGGAAGACATAGCCAATGTTTCGAATGTAGCTTTGACAAACGATGAATTGTGGCAAAAAATTGCCGATGATTTCCAATATGCTTACGATAATTTGCCTGAAAGCCAAACTGAAATTGGACGTGCCAATAAATATGCTGCAGCCGCTTATCTGGCTAAAGTGTATTTGTATAAAGCTTATCGTCAGGATGATATGCATAACGTTATTTCAATCGATCCGAATGACATGAAAAAAGTGCTTGACTTGACCGCTTATGTGATGACTTCAAAATATCGACTGGAAAACGACTTTGCAAATAATTTTCTTCCGGGAAGTTATGAAAATGGTCCTGAGTCAATGTTTGCCGTGCAATATTCACACGATGATGGAACCACTTTCGGACGTTTGAATATGGGAAATGCACTCACAACTCCGACACCAGGTGGAGATTTCAACAAGCCGAGTCAAAATCTGGTAGATGCTTACAAGACAAAAAACGGATTACCAATGTTTGATACGTTTACCGATGCTGATTATAATGAAACAACTGACAAGGTTGATCCGCGTTTATTTCACACTGTGGCCATACCGGGCAAACCATATAAATATACGAATGTGAACTTTCTTCAAAATCAGTCTCGTAATCCGGGAATGTATGGGTATTTCTCTTCGTTAAAGGAAAATGTTGACCCGGCAAGTATATACTACGTAAAAACAGGTCCGTGGTATGCTAATTCTAAGAATCAAATCGTAATTCGCTATGCAGATGTGATTTTGATGCGTGCTGAAGCTTTGATTGAAACAGGAAGTTATAATGATGCATTACCACTTATTAATCAGATACGTAATCGTGCAAAGGCAAGTACAGGTTTAATTGGTTTTGCTAAGAATCTCGATGTCCAACTTTATCAAGATGGGGTAAACTGTATATGGAATCAGGATTTTGCAAGAAAAGCTTTACGGTGGGAGCGTAGATTGGAATTTGCAATGGAAGGTAGCCGTTTCTTTGATTTGACACGCTGGGGAGTAACCGATGCAGTTATAAATAACTATTACCTGAAAGAATCATTAAAACATACTTTCTTTCAGGGAGCACAATTCACAAAAAACAAAAATGAATTTGTGCCTGTCCCCATTCAGCAAATTAATTTCAGTAAGGGAATTTATAAACAAAATTACGGATTTTAAAAACAATTGAAATATGAAAAAAATAATATATAATATCCTGTTCGTACTTTGCCTTGTTATTGCTTTTTCATCATGTGATAACGAAATAAAGAGCACATTAGATACAACAGGCGATACATTCATTCATACTTTCAGTATAAATGGAGTGCAAGGAACAATTAATGCTGAGAATTCTTCTATATCAGTTATCTTACCGTCAGGTTCAAGTCTGAAAGCTCTTTCACCAGTTATTACTGTGGCAGATGGAGCTATTGTAACACCAAACAGTGGTACAGCTGTTGACTTTGCTGACTCGAAAGGTAATCTGACCCCGGTAACTTACACGGTAATGAACAAAGATCTTTATCAGAAATATACTGTTTCTGTAGATGTAGCAAGAGCCAAAATTACCAGCTTTAAAATTGGTTCGGTACAGGGCGATATTGACGATGTCAACAAAAAGATTAGCCTGTATCTTCCTGTCGGAACTGACCTGACAGCATTGTATCCCGTTGTTGAATTTACGGGAGGTGCAACAATTAGTCCGGCTTTAGGAAGTGCCGTTAATTTCACCAGTCCATTAACATATACGCTCAATTATTTAGGTTCAACTTTTACCTATGTTGTTACAGTAATTGCAGGAGAAAAACCAAAACCTATTTTGGTTATATACAATGGTGAAGATGTAGCTCCGGTTTGGGATCCAATTGCAAGCACGATAAATAACGGTACAATTAATCCGAAAACAAATGGAATCAATTCAACTCCGACCTGTGTTTCAATTATGCGACGTAAAGCTGCAACCGATGATGGTGGTAGAGCATGGTCGGGAGGTGCTTTGTGGCATACAAATAAAGTCAATATTGATCCGGCAGTTTATAATAAGTTCACCATGATGGTGCTGAAAAACTCTCCAGGAATTGTGCATTTGGAATTACAAACTGATGGCGAATTGAATAAAGACTTTGTGGCGACTTCTTATTCTGCCGACCATCTGGGAGAATGGCAAGAACTTACTTTCGTAATCCCGGCAAGTCGAACGGCTATTATCAACAATATTCTGGTGGCAGCACATGACGCTGATACTAGTATCGATCCGAACTTTGCAGACCAAGTAATCTATTGGGATAATCTGAAAGCATATCCGAAACAATAATTTCAAAAAGTACGCGGTGTAATGTTACACCGCGTACAATATCAAAACATATTATGAAAAGAAAATATTTTTTTAATTCCATGGCATTCCTGTTTATATCCTGTACCAGTTGCGTTGGGGTAAATCCTCCTGTTCCTCCGGTAACATCCGAAATAGACACTACAACAACAATTCGGACGATTCAGGAAACGGGTGGCTATGCTACGCTTTACAAACCACAAAGTGGTTATGTGGGCGATCCAATGCCCTATTACAATGAGCCAGATAATACTTTTTATATGTTTTTTCTTCAGGACTGGAGAAATGGAGCTCCAACTGACCATCCGATTTATTGTACTAAAACAGTGGATTATGGAAGTTTTCTAAGTTTTACCGAAGCTATTCCATGCGGAACTGCAGGTTCACAGGAAACACTTTTGGGAACAGGAAGCTTTATAAAAGATGCAAGTGGGAAACTATATGGATTTTACACCGGACACAATGGAAGTCTGTATCCTGCTGAAAAAGTAATGTTGGCAACTTCAACAGATATGCGGACATTTACAAAAGTTCCAAATGCAACATTTCAGGCTCCTGATGGATATGATAAAAATAATTTCAGAGATCCATGTGTGTACTATGACTCTACCCGTTCATGTTACGTTTTGTTGGTTACATCTATTAAAGATGGAAAAGGAGTTTTTGTCCGTTATACATCACTTGATTTATTAAACTGGACATTGATTGCACCGCTTACTGATTTTAATTCGGATGCTCAAATTCTGGAATGCCCGGATATTTTCAAAATGGGTAACAAATGGTATTTGGTATTTTCACGAATCAACAGAGATGTGCACCGCAAGACTTTTTATCGTGTAGCTGATAGTCCGGACGGACCATGGAAAATTTGCGGAGATGCTACCGGACATCACGAAACCTTCGACGGCTTATTTCTTTATGCAGCAAAAACTGCAACAAACGGAAATACCCGTTATGTTTCAGGTTGGTGCTCAACCGGGCAGGAAGTGAACAGTAATAATGAACTAGACTGGGCTGGCACTTTAGTAACACATAAGCTAGTACAACAACCCGATGGCCGTTTGTATCCTTCAATTCCTGATGCTGTTGATAAGAAATTCAGCAAGCAAATCAATTATGACAAAATAAAATCAAGCGGAAACGCTACAGGTGCTGATGGAAATTACAACATTACTTCAATATCGGGCAGAAGCTATGCCATGTTTAACCGTAACATAACTCCTGTAAAGATTTCATTAAAAATTGATGCAAGCCAATCCAATAATTTTGGATTTTCATTTGGAGCTGGTGGCAGCATGTCTGAGATTTATTCCGTTGCTTTTGATTTAACATCAACAAATCATTACTCAATTCCAGCTCTGTTTTTGAACAAAGAATCTAACTTCGTTACTGGATCTTACAGTAAAGAATTGAATTTTACTCCATTAATAGTTCCTGAAGACAAAATATTTAATGTGAAGATAATTATTGAAAAGTCAATTTGTATTTTGTATGTCAATGATAATATTGCATTTACTAATCGGATTTATAAAATGGATCAAAATCCATGGACGATATTTGCCGACAACGGAACAATTAAAATATCAAATTTTACAATTAATATGATTCCTTGAAATAAATTCAAACAATTACTTTCAATTCAATAACAATTTTAAATACAATTTTATGAAAAAGACAATTTTACTCTCGTTATTTTGTGTTTCATTTTTAGCTTTGAATGCACAAACAATGGTTATCAGTAACGGTGAAGACATCGGCATAAACTGGTGGCAGGCCGGCTCTACAAATGTTGAATACGTGGACTGGCATCCTAAAGAAGGAAACCCTTCTGCAAAAGCAATGACAATCTGGATAAGCCCGACCAGTGATGCATGGTCCGGAGGTGGACTTGGTGGATTAAATATAGATGTTAAGGTATATAAAACTATTTCTGTTTTGGTTTACAAAAATGTAACAGGCACAGTACGTTTGGAATTACAGGATGGAACAAAAAATTACTTAGTTTCTGCTAATTATACCACAGCAGGAGTATGGCAAAAGCTAAATTATGCAATTCCTTCCGAAATGGGAAATATCACAACACTCCTTATTGCTCCTTTTATCGATTATAATTTGTCAACTATTGTAGGAGAACAAAGTCGTTGTTTCTGGGATGATGTTGTTGCCTCTAGCCTAACAACCGGACTTTCAAATACAATGATAACAAAAGAGATTGTTAAAACTGAAATCTTTACAATGACTGGCAAACTCATGGAAACATTAAATAAAAGTCAAAAAGTACCTTATTCATCTTTGTTGAAAGGAATGTATATTCTTAAGCAAACCGATGTAGAGGGAAATATCGCTTGTTCTAAAATAACCATTAAATAAGTATCTGTTTTCAATCATTCTATCCATTTTGCCCGACATTGTATAGGTTTGGCAAAATGGATTTGAAATGGCTTTGAAAGAATTAAAATATCTTGAAATAATCTTATTTAATCTTATCGATTGTATCAAAATTACACGATGATGTAACAAAAATGACAGTAGATAATCGCTTTTGAATCTATTTTTGCAACGTGAAATAACCTCAGTAAAGTAATATATGAAAAAAACAATCTTTTCAATTCTGGTAGCACTTATAGCAATAAGCCTGGGTTGCAGTTCCCAAAAGAAATCGCCGGGTGAAGATCTAACCATCATGTATCAGGTAGATTCACTATACATTCTGCTTCCAATTGAGGAATCAGCCCCGGAAGTAAAAATAAAAGTAGTTACTCCTGCTCAGAATGAACAACCCATTTACGATGTGCATCTAGCTCAGAATCATATTGATTATTGGGTACCATTGGATGTGAAGAAATATAAAGGGCAACAACTGACACTTTCATTCCATGGCTTGAAGGAATCAATTTTAGGCACGGATGAAATAAAGCAATCCGACAGGTTTAATTTTGACTATAATGAGACCTATCGTCCTCAATTTCATTTTACTCCACAATATGGCTGGATGAACGATCCAAATGGAATGGTGTACCTCGATGGGGAATATCACCTTTTTTACCAATACAACCCTTTTGGGGCCATGTGGGGAAACATGCACTGGGGTCATGCTGTTAGTACCGATATGGTTTCGTGGACCTATTTACCAACTGCCATTGCCCCGGATAGTCTGGGAACTATATTCTCGGGAAGTGCAGTTGTAGATATCAATAATACGGCTGGATTTGGTAAAAATGCCATTGTTGCCATTTTCACCAGCAACGGTAAAACCCAACGGCAATCCATTGCCTTTAGCACTGATAAGGGTCGGACATTTACGAAATATACAGGTAATCCTGTTTTGCCTAATCCGGGTATAACCGATTTCCGCGATCCCAAAGTGTGCTGGAATGAAATTTCCAACCAATGGATCATGACATTGGCAACAAAACAAACAATAACGTTTTTTGGATCTCCGGATTTGAAAAAGTGGTCTAAACTTAGTGAGTTTGGTCAGGGGCTGGGATCACATGCAGGGGTTTGGGAATGTCCTGACTTATTTCCACTGACGTATCAGGGCAAAACCAAATGGGTGTTGACTGTCAGCATAAATCCCGGTGGACCGAATGGCGGTTCGGCTACCCAGTATTTTATCGGATCATTCGATGGGACTAAATTTACTGCCGACCCACTTCCTTATCCTCTATGGATTGATTATGGCAGGGATAATTATGCGGGTGTTACCTGGAGTAATATTCCTAAATCGGATGACCGGAGGTTATTCTTAGGTTGGATGAGCAACTGGGATTATGCAACAACGGTACCGACTTTAAATTTCCGCAGTGCCAATACAACACCCCGTGAATTGTCGTTGGGAATATCCGGAGGCCATATGATCGTAAAGAGTTTTCCGGTAAAAGAAATGAATACTATACGTGGTGTGAGTAAAACATTTCAAAATCAGGTTGTTGAGAAAGAAACAACTCTATCAGATCTACTGCCGAAAAACAAAGGCACTTATGAAGTTATAATGACGCTAAAACCTCAACGTGCTGAAATATTTGGCTTTAAGCTTACAAATTCTATAGGGGAACTCCTAAAATTTACTTTTGATTTGAAAACGAATAAACTAACCATCGAAAGGAATAAGAGCGGTAAAATTGATTTTAATGAAAAATTCAAATCAGGAACCTGTGCACCATTAGTAGCCAAAGACAGTTACAATATCCGTTTGCTGATCGACAAGGCTTCCGCCGAAATATTTATTGACAAAGGAGAAATTGCCATGACTACCATCTTTTTCCCAACAGAAATAATGAATAGTCTGACTTTGTTTACCGGAGAAGGGAAGCTAAATACAGAAAATATCAAAATTTATAATATCAAATAAATTCATACAATGTCAAATAACAAGTATTTATATTGGACAACTTTTGTTGCCATAAACGGAGGATTACTTTTTGGGCTAAACATGGCAGGTATCTCAGGAGCAGTAGACATGATCAAGGGTCAGTTTTCGCTTACTGATAGCGGGTTAGGTACAGTCGCTGCACTTTTGACAATTGGGTGCTTAGTGGGAGCTTTGTTTACAGGAAACTTTACCGAAAAATTTGGCCGCAAGAAAGTAATGATTCTAACTGCAGTCCTTTATATTTTGTCAGCACTAGGCTGTGCATTAGCCGAATCATCTTCTATATTAATCGTTTTCCGTTTGTTATCAGGTCTTGCAGTTGGTGCGACTTCTGTTGTAGCTCCTATGTACATATCGGAAATTTCACCCGCTAAAAACCGTGGTCGACTTGTTTCCTTCAATCAGTTTGCTATTACAATTGGAATAGTATTAGCATATATTTTCGATTATTTACTCATAGGATTAGGAGAAAACAGTTGGCGTTATATGCTTGCAGTTCCGGGATTCTTTGGAGTTTTGTATCTTGTATTTTTAATTACAAAGTTTCCTGAAAGTCCGAGATGGCTACTTGCTCATGGACAAAAAGAGGAGGCAATTAAAGTATTGAATAGTATCGGTGGGATTCAATTGGTTAAAGAAGAACTCCCTGAAATGGAAAAAATGTTTTTACTTGAAAAAAACAAAGACAAAGCTACCTTTGGAGAATTATTTAAAGGTAAAACAGGTAAACTTGTTTTAATCGGAACAATTATTGCCGCTTTACAACAAATAACAGGGATTAACGCTGTGATTATGTTTGCACCCGACATATTTCAGGCATCAGGATCAGCTAAAGGTGATTCAATGATGCAGGCAATGATTGTTGGTATGGTGAACTTTTTGATGACAATTGTAGCTTTGTGGCTGGTAGATAAAAAAGGACGAAAGACTTTACTTTTATGGGGAGCTGTAGGTATGATTGTTTCATTGGCCTATCTGAGTTTTGAATTTGCAAAACCTGTTCAAAATGGTATCGGCATCATGGTGGCATTATTGGTTTATATTTCATTTTTTGCTGCATCGTTTGCACCTGTTATGTGGGTTATTATTTCAGAGATTTATCCAAACAGGATAAAAGGAGTTGCCATGTCATTTTCGACTGCCGTAAGTTGGTTATGTACATTTCTGACTGTTTATTTTGCCCCGATAATTCATGGTGCATTAGGATTACAATATTTGTTTGGGATCTTTGGAGTTTTCAGTATTATTGCATTCGTTTTCGTAAAAATATGGATTCCTGAAACAAAAGGTAAATCGCTCGAACAAATAGAAAGAGAATTGGGGTTATAATAAAGACTCCTAACCCTCAGGGGGGAATTATTTTAGTTTAACAAACAGTCTGTCAATCAATAATAATTTTTTATCTAATTAACCATGCTCTTAAAGCCACGTAAATGGCTGGGAGTAAGTCAAAAATCACATTATGGAAAACGTTATAGTAGGATTAGGCGAGATATTATGGGATGTGTTTCCAAAGGGTAAAGTATTGGGTGGAGCACCCGCTAACTTTGCCTACCATGTCTCACAGTTTGGGTACGAAGGATATGCTGTCAGTGCCATTGGAAATGATCCGTTAGGAAATGAAATCATTGAAAATCTCAGTAGCAAGGATTTGAAATATCTTATTGAAAAAACACCGTATGCCACGGGCACAGTGCAGGTCACTTTAAATGAAAACGGGATACCTCAATATGAAATCTGTGAAAACGTAGCCTGGGATAATATACCATTTACCCCTGAAATGGAAAATCTGGCTAGTAGGACAGAGACTGTTTGTTTCGGTTCTTTGGCCCAGCGCAACAGCGTATCCCGGGCAACTATCAACCGTTTTTTAGATTGTGTTCCTAAAACTGCGCTCAAAATATTTGACATTAATCTTCGCCAGCATTTTTATACCCTTGAACTCATTGAACATGCTCTTTCACGTTGTAATATCCTTAAAATAAATGACGACGAAATTGTAATTATTGGTCAGTTATTCGGTTGGGAATCCAAGACAGAATTGGAAATCTGTAATCAATTGCTTCACAACTGCGATCTGGAAATTGTAGTGCTTACCAAAGGAACTGAAGGAAGCTATGTAGTAACAAAAAATGAAACATCATTTAAGAAAACTCCGTTAGTAGAAGTAGCCGATACGGTGGGTGCTGGTGATTCGTTTACTGCAGCTTTTGTTTCATCTCTGTTGCATGGGCAAAGTATTTTGGATGCCCATCAGTTAGCTGTTGACGTATCGGCTTTTGTATGTACCCAGCATGGCGCCATGCCTTTTTTACCGGAAGCTCTATTGTCAAGGGTAAAAAAAACTGTTTAAATTGATATTATCATTTATAAAACGGATGAATTAAACAGTTCGGCCGGTTTATTGTTTGAGAGTAAGGTAATAGTTGCTTTATTTATCCACAATTGTCAAAAATTTCATTACTTTTGAAACAGAGTTGAGTGTTGACCTTTCACTCAAACCTACTAATACCATGAAAAGATACTTCTCAATAGTCTTTCTATTCATACTTGTCTCCTTAGTATCCTGTACCGGTGAGAAAACCAACAAGACCAAAGTAATTGGTATTTCCCAATGCAGTGATGATGCCTGGCGAAGTACAATGAATAGCGAAA
>Ga0302203_1000330_pt1 | contig 19562 bp, 12 predicted proteins | sample II_Fen_E1_1_FD_194576 | JGI IMG/M metagenome (GOLD analysis project Ga0302203, IMG submission 194576) | Peat permafrost microbial communities from Stordalen Mire near Abisko, Sweden - II_Fen_E1_2 | ecosystem: Environmental > Terrestrial > Soil > Wetlands > Permafrost | place: Sweden: Abisko...
CTGACTATCGATGTTATCGCGTGCAATTTGTTCAGGGTTTTGATTTGGCATTGAATTGTTAGTTATTAAACTAATAATGACATGATTTTTTTACAAGTTCCAAAATTACGCAAACTATTTTAATTTTTACATGTACTTGTTAATTATTTTAGACTCAAACAGCACTTTCCCCCCAAATAAATGAACAAAATTTACGTCACTCTATTCAACACTCTTTCCATGATAAAATTAATACTCATTTTTGTTCTTAATTCTTGAACAGTTTAGAGTGTTTTTTGCCAACAAATTCTTAATTCTGAACTCTTAAATTAAGAATGACCGATACCTGTATTAAGGCATCGGTCATTATAATTTGTACAATCTTTTCAAATCGGGTATAAACTTTCAGGTAAATTCTGAAATAATTATTTTCCATTACTATCTGTAGAATGAATCCGGTTTACTTTTTACGTTTAATTTTAATCCGGATAAAAATTGCAGTTGTTTTTTAGTTCTCTTTCAAAAACTGGTTCACTCATTAATTTGAATTAATCCCGAACCCTATTTTGAAAAAATAAATCCTGTTATATTTAATTCATAACGCACCGTACTCCAAAACCGAGTGATTTACTTGAAATTTGATGCAATAACAATTTCGTATCATTATTATTCATCGCAACCCATAGAGCATACGTATCCGATTCTGTGATGGTCCAAAATGCAGATTGCAATCCAATACTAAAAAAAACATCATTAAAACGTCAGGCAGTTGGATAAAATGAACATCCGGAAGAATTATTCAACGCCAGTTCGTTTGCGGGTGAACCGGTTGGCGTGGGTGGATTCCAACCTGTTGACCAACCTAAATTTGAGGCCAGTGATTGTGCCGTTTTATTTCCTGTTGTTGTTTTGTCGTAATTATACCCGTTTGCAATTAAATAGTCCTGTAATGTCGTCCATTCTGCATCAGTAGCTACGTGACATCCATTGGGTGCTAACCCACGACTGTCATTCACCACAAAGCAGGTTTACAGTCTTCCGTAAGTTGCAGCAAGTGATTCATCTATGGTTGTATCTATCATACTATGTATTAGATATCAATTCCGAGTAAATTTAATTCTTTGGTTATATATTCTTCCAATTCCTTTTTATCGGGTAGTTGTATCAGGTATTTTTGAACAAAAAGATTATCGTCCATCCCGGCAGTTGCATATTCAACTTGTGTTTGTCCTTTTTCTGTACAGAGTAAAATTCCAATAGGGGGGTTATCATCGGGGGTTTTTACTTCTTTTTTGTAATAATTGAGATACATATTAAGTTGTGATGCATTTTTAGTCTTAAATTTATCAACTTTTAAATCCACCAAAACGTGGCATTTCAAGATACGATGATAAAAGACAAGGTCGCAAAAGAAATAATCTTCATCGATCAGCATTCTTTTTTGACGCGCTTCAAAACAAAAGCCAATCCCCATTTCCAATAAAAAGTATTTCAGGTGATCCAGAATAGCCTGTTCCAAATCGCTTTCAGTGACTAATGACCGTTCGTTCAGTCCCAAAAACTCTAGTCGGAGTGATGATAATGTCTTTGAGTATAAGGGTATGTGCCTGTTTATTTTCCATTGCCGACAACCCTTTTTTGTTTTTTGATAGTCCACTTCGTTCAAAATAGAGTGTGTTTATTTGGCGTTGTAATTCATTTTTCGACCAACACCCTTTTACGCACTCTATTTCATAAAATATTCGTTTCAATGGTTCGTCAATGTCCGATAAAATACGCAAGTGTGTAAGTGGTAACCTTTTGACTAACAGGTCTACTATATATCTTTGAATTCGGCGACCAGCTGTCGTCGAATTGCTACAGAAGATTCGGCACTCGCGTGTGCCGAATTCATTTCTGACAATAAGGGGATGGGTTTAAGTCTAATCTGACTTTCTAATTCACGGGCGAACCAATCACCTTACCCCTCAAAATCTCTCTCCTAATACCAATAGCTTTCTGGAGAGGGGCGAAAATCAATAATCTACAACTACTAAGGCCTGTAGAATGTAAACGCATGACTTCTAATGATCGGAGAAGTGTACTTTACATGAGAATTAAAATATCTGAACTGTGAAAAGTATATATACTGCATATCAGTAATAATATTGATTTCAGGATATTCAGAATCAGATTTATTGGTTTTATTTAAGATGAGTTAGTTGTTGAGTTAACTGATGTAATTTGTTTGATAAAGTTTTTTTATCTATTAATTTAGTTTCGTAATCGGCCACTATTGCAGGAGATATATTTCGAGCCATGGAATATTCCACAACTTCACTGTCTTTTCCTTTGCATAGTAAAATTCCGATACTTGGATTTTCATTTAGTCGTTTCACATCACGATCGAGTGCTTCGAGATAAAAATTAAGTTTTCCAATAAATTCAGGTTCAAACTCTTGTATCTTAAGTTCAAAAAGAACCAGACATTGTAAGTCACGATGATAAAAAAGCAAGTCTGTATGATAATCTTTATTACCTACCTGCAGTCGATATTGACTGCCCATGTAAGTAAATCCCTTTCCAATTTCAAGAATAAACTTTTTCAAATTCAAAATTAGTGCTTTTTCCAATTCGGTTTCAGTAGGTCGATCTGGTAAATCCAGAAATTCAAAAATATAGGGATCTTTAAAAAGGATATCGGGTAATTGAGCCATTTTTGTTGATATAGTTGGTTTTGCAAATAATGTCCTTTCAAATACAGAAGAATTCAATTGCCTTTCAAGTTCCCTTAAAGATAATTTTTCATTCAATGATAATAAAATGTAAAATAATTTTTCTTCAGATGTTTTTGTTTTTGAAAGAATCATTAAATGATGTGTCCAACTAATTTGTGTTATTACTGTTGACATAAATTCAGCATACTGTTTATCTGAACTTTGTAATTGTGTCATCACCGATGACACAATTTGATTGTTCGATTTATTTGCTATTTCGAATATTGTTGTTAATGACGTTTTTTTTGAAAAATTTAATTGATTGTCTTTATAATTTAACCAAACATTATAACATTCAGAGTCAGGAGAATAAGTTTCATAAAACAGCTTCATTCTGTATAATCCCCTACGATTGAAACCACTCAAACCAGGCATTTTGAGTACAATAAAATATGCAAGTTCATTAACTGTACCGTCACCCCATCCACCTGCTGCAACTTTTGAAGAAACTATTTTTCCCACATGATAGTTGAGCATTATCAATTCTTCATTTACCTTACTAAAAGCACGGTTACGTGATTCCTGAATTAACTGAATGATATTTTCAAACTCAAAAATTCTATCTGTTTTTATTTCTTTTTTTATTTTCTGCTTCTTTGAATTCTCCGGTTTCATAGTATGTTCTGTTTTTTTTAGGAAAAGACATAAATTTGATTTAAAATACAACTGTAATCAGTATTCATTAAATTAACATAGCTTTAAGGATTATTTATTTGAGGTAAATTTTCAATTTCAATATTAACCATTTTTACGCACTCTATTTCATAAAATATTCGTTTCAATGGATCGTTAAAGTCCGATAAAATACGCAAGTGTGTAAATGGTAACCTTTTGACTAACAGGTCTACTATATATTTCTGAATTCGGCTATTTCTGGTCGCCGAATTGCTACAGAAGATTCGGCACTCACGGGTGCCGAATTAGTTTCAGATATTTCGGGGATTGCTTTAAGTCTAATCTGACTATCTAATTCAGGTGTAATTATACTATGAATGACTTCGTTTGGTAATGCCTTGATAAGGACAGATCCCAATTGTGGATAAACCTGATAAAGTGACGGAACTCACGAAATCGTATTTCGGTTAATCCTTTGCGATTCAACTTAATTTCTAAATTTGCGAGTAATTTTTCTCCATATGCTGCCCGATCGTCACCTCGTTGTTCAAACTCAGTTATATAATATCCAAAGAGCCAGTTACGTGCGGTTAAACTTATGTTGATAGCGTGTGCTGTTGAAGCTTGAATTGCATCCTGCACTACCTTTATTTGTTGCGTTAGGATATTAAAGTTTATGATTCGAATTTGCTTTAAAATTATTCATTTATTTTCAGCTCAAAAATGCAACTTTTAATTTATCGATTCAAAAAAACTTTTTAAAAAGCTTTTCTCTATATTCGGACAACTTTTGATTGATATTATTCTAATTGTGATAATATTAGATTTTCGTTTATCATAAGTAAAAATGTCTTTTTAATTTACAAAACTACAAATAATATTTTAAAATCCTAATAACTAAGTAATTTAAAAAATTTAATGAACTATTTTTAGAAGCGACCACTATACCTCAAAATTAGGTTTAAGAGTGCATTATCAGATTTAATTTACGGATTATAATCATTCAAATACTACGTCTTTAAGCCCCCTTTGGGGGTTTGGGGATCGGGAATCAAATAAATGCATGAATTCCAACACTTTATATTTAAGAAATGTATCATTATTTAATTTCGATTACTTTTGTTGATTATTTTATACTCAAACATTTCTGTTTTCCTAAAATAAACACCTTTATTTAAACCACTCTATTCAACCCCTTTCCATAAAAAATCATTTTTCATTCCAACTATTATTTCATTAAGTTATGAACCTTTTTGATCTTCGAATTTCCAAAGTTTCTAACCCTTAAATTAAAAAGACCGATACCAAATGTATATTTTCCATTACTATCTGTAGAAAGAATCCAGTTTACATTTTACGTTTAATTTTAATCCGGATAAAAATTGCAGTTTTTTTTTAAATTCTCTTTCAAAAACTGGTTCACTCATTAATATGAATTAAACCCGAACCTTGTTTTGAAAAATAAATCCTGTTATATTTAATTCATAACGCAACCCACTCCAAAACCAACTGATTTACTTGTAATTTGATGTGTAAACAAATAGGTTTGATCATTGATGATCTCTTCAGTCAGAGCATACGTCTCCGATTCTGTGATGGTCCAAAACGCAGATTGCAATCCAATACTATAATATCCATCATTAAAGCGTCCGGCAGTTGGATAAAATGATAATCCGGAAGAATTATTCAACGCCATATCGTTTCCATCCCCTCTACTTTCTCTTCACTACCCCTTTTAGTAATGTTTAGATGTATTACGGTCGTATTACGGTGGTATTGCGGTGGTAATGCGGTGTTAATGCGGTGTAATATTAGACCGCAATATCTCCGCAGTACCTCCGCAAGATAACGTCAATACTTTCTTAATTCATCTATAGGGTATCCAAAGGGGAAGTAAAGGGGAGAAAAACGTTTCGCGTTCCACGTTCCGTGTTCTGCGTTCCACGTTCTGTGTTCCGCGTTATGTGTTCCGCGTTCAGGGTTGAAATGGTTTTTAATTAAGGGCAAATTTAAATAACGAGCGAATTTTTTTTATGGATATTCATCCCCAATAAAAAGAAATATTTAAATTGAAGAAAGGAGTATATTTATTAAATAAAATATTTTAAAATTAAATAAATATAAAAAATAACTTGACTATTTGTTTGTAAATTGACAAATAAATACATTTGTATAGTCATGTAAAACTAACGTATGACATATAAGGTTAAATATTAATAAGCTCGGATAATAGGAATATTGACAGCACGGAGGATCATCATATGAATAAATTAAGAGTTGATAATAAGATAACTTTTAAATCAAATCACAACATTTAAAATTTTTCTAATTCTAATCATAAAATAAATAATCTGTGTACATCTCTTTCTTTATTCTCGGTTATTTGAAAATTAATTTGTGTAAATAGATAATCTCTTTGAATTTTCTTTTATTAAAAAATAATCTGTGTAAATCAGAGTAATCTGTGGACAATCTTTTATTGAAATTAATCTGTGGAAATCGGTGTAATCAGTGGACAATCTTTTATTAAAATTAATCTATATAAATCTGTGTCATCTGTATGTCAAAAATTAAAGGACCATTTAATAAAATTAAGGGTAGTGCTGCGGGTTATTCGTATTATACGGTTGAAGGTAGCGACGATGTGATTATGCGATTAAAAGGGGGGCCTGATCCTAAAAAAATGAAAACGGGCAAAAAGTTTGCAAAAGTCAGGCTCCATCAGCAGGAATTTGCCGGAGCCACCGTGTTTTCGGAAGGAATACGCTATGGCCTGGGGGAGACCTACCGTCTGCATGATATAAATGTTTACGCCAAATGGTGTGGCATGGGCAAATCAATAATAGGGTTGGATACAGCGGGTGAACTTGGAAAACGTCCGTTAGTGCTGTCATCCTACCGTTATGAGTTGGAAAATTACAGCCTGAACAATAAATTTCCGTTTAATTCGGTGTTGCGCATTACCCCTCAGTTTGAAGTAAATAAAGAAGCATTTCAGGCAACGGTAAATATTCCGGCTATCAATTCGAATATGGATATTCTTAATATCCAGAAACTGCCCTACTTCAGGTTGATCATGAGCCTTGGGATTGTTTCGGATCTGACTTGCAAAAAGGTCATGGATTCCAAAAAGGAAAAATATAAATACGTACCGGATATGGGCGGTTATAATGGAACCAGCACTTCGAACCTCAGTGAGTGGTTTTCGACAGATGACCAGATCGATGAACAAACAACGGTAGTGGGCCTGAACCTGGATCATTCATTAATTGAAGTAAATGCTACTGATCTGACATTTTTGCTTGGAATAGGAATCGAATTTGGCAAAGTGGGAGTAGGCAAGAAAATTTACCCGGTGAAGCGTGCCTGTTGCGGGAAGATTCTTGCGGTGAGGTGAGCGGAACACGTTCCGCGTTCCACGTTCCGCGTTGTGCGTTCCACGTTCCGCGTTGTGCGTTCCACGTTCCGTGTTCTGCGTTCCACGTTCCGTGTTCCGCGTTGTGCGTTCCACGTTCCGCGTTCCGCGTTCCACGTTCCGTGTTTCGTGTTTCGCTTTCCGTGTTGCAGATGATTTAATTGATATTCGCAAGACCCAACAAGAACAAGTTTATATAAAAGAGTTGCTTCTGATCATTCAATTAAAAAGACCGGTACCTCAATGAAGGCATCGGTCTTTCTAATTCAGACAATTGTATTAAATCCGGTTGTAAATAATAACTCGCGTAAAGACAACTACTATCAAATTGAAACTCAAGATTGAAAAAAAAATAAGGTTTAGTAATAGGGAGCATTTTTTTTTCTACTGAAGTTGACTAACAATAATAAGGTTTTATTCTTTAAAAACCTTATTTTCAGGTTTTAAACCTCAGTAGAAAACCGATTACCCACCAAGCCCAACCTTATTTACCTAATTTATTTGATAGGTTAACTTTCAATTCGTAAGTAATTAATTCAATTATATTCAATTTTACTCAGCCTCTCAAGCCGGAGTCAATTGAAAAACAGATCAAAATGATGTATCTATTAATAATTCACCCGACTATTAGAAGTCATAATTGAGTTATGTATTTGCATTTATACGATTAGCCAGGACGTTAAAAGCGCCTATATCCAACTATTTATTCTTTTATCAGTTTGCGTTCCAGCGTACCTTCAGCCGTAACAACCCGTAAAATATATATGCCTTTTGCCAAATCGCTGACCGGTATGGCTTCACCAGCATTGACCTGACGGACTAATACCTGTTTCCCGTTTATATCACTCAGAGTGATACGGGCCGCTTCATTGAGTCCCGATATACTGAAGGATTCTTTTACCGGATTGGGGTAAATTTTGATATTCCCGTTAATCAGATTTGTATAAGTAGTTGGCATTTCAATGATATTTGTAAAATCTTTCCATTGAACTGCTGCCTGATAAAGAGCTTTTGAACCTTGTGGAACATAGAGTAAACATATAGAAGTATTTACGCTGATAAAAACATTCAGTGATAAACTTAAATCTACCGGTTTAACCTGATACGCATAAATTGAATTAAGGTTATTACAATAAGCAAAAGCTTCCAATCCAATTGAAGTAACCGATTCCGGTAGGTTTATTGATGAAAGGCCGGCACACGCTCTAAAAGCATAATCTCCAACAGAAATAACTGATTCAGGAATTATTACACCATTTAATTTGCTGCAACCAAAGAATGCCGTTCTTTCAATTGATTTTACCGAACCCGGAATAGAAACATCCAATAACCCTATACATCCATAAAATGACGATCTTTCTATGTTTTGTACCAAATTTGGTATTTTGATACTCTCTAATTTTTTACATTCTGCAAAGGCAACTCTTCCTATCGAAAGAATTGATTCCGGAAAAATTATTGATTTAAGATTAACGTTATAAATAGAAGTTACATCGTTACAAAATGCATACTGGGGAATAGCATTGGGCAAATAGGTGGCAAATCCGGTACTGTCTGTTCCTTCGGTTCCAACATATCCATTTATTGTTACTTCTTTTAAATCGAGATTAGTCAGAGAAGGCATACTGTCGCGCATAAATTTAAAATCACGTGCATCAATAGAACCTGAAACTGACATGTTTGATACGATATTTCTTTCAGTAGTTGTGAGATTTGAAAATAACTTACCCGGTATTGTTATCACTTCTTTAATTGCTGCGTCTTGTACGATAGATAAGACTTGTGTTGGAGCTCCATCAATCAAAATTGTAATGGTTGTTCTTCTTGAAGTAAGTAATATGTTCGGATCTGCTGTCAGTGTGATGAAATTGCTTCCAGTACCTGATGTCTGGCTTAAGTGAAGCCAGGTTGCGTTGGAGGTGAATCTCCATGAGGTATTTGCAGTAAATGACACGTTGACTGTGTTCCCTTTTTTCGCTGTTAGTCGTGCTGTATCTGTATCTAGCTTTAAACCTGTTGTGCATTCATTAACTATGGTAAAATCTTTCCATTGATCAGCCACGGCATAGCGTTTTTTTGAATCAAAGGGTACTGTTAATGCACAGATGGTTTTATCAATATTTAAAAATACATTATTTGAGTTGCTCAAGTCCACCGGTATAGTCGCTTCAGTATTGATTAATTTAAGTCCTGAACAACCACTAAATGCGCTGTATCCAATTTTTAAAACTGATATTGGAATCGTGATACGGGTTAATGAAATACAGGATGAAAAGGCCGAACTACCTATTTCTTTTACAGAATCACCGATGATTACCTCTGTCAGGCCGGTACATGAAGAGAAAGAGGAACTCCCTATAGAAATTACTGAATTCGGAATAATGATGTTTTTTAATGATGTACAATTATAAAATGCTGAAATAGAAATTGAATTTATTGATTTTCCAAATTTAATGTCCGTTAGGCTTGTACAATTTGCAAAAGCATCCCAGGCTATCGTAGTCAGGGAATCCGACAATGTCACACTTGTTAATCCGCTGCAATAATAAAAAGCATTCTGACCTAATGCAGTAACCGACTTAGGAATTACAATACTTGTCAATGCCCGGCAGTATTCGAATGCATTTCTGTCAATTAATTTTACTGAATCCGGTATTATCACTTCCGTTAATACCGGACAGGAATTAAATGACTCTCTTCCTATCGAACGGGTGCTGGAAGGAAGCTTTATAGAAACCAACGTTCTTTTACCGGAAGAATAGCTTCCATTATAAAATGCATATTGAGGAATGGCATTAGCAAGATAGGAATAACTCGAATAGATGCTTTCTGTGCCTTGTGAGCCTATGTATGATAAAACTCTTGTTTGGGTTAAATCTAAAGTACGTAACGCCGGCATTGAATCCCGTATGATTCTGAAATCCCGTGCATCTATACTTCCGGTTACAGTAAGATCCAATATATTCTTCAATTCTTCAGTTGTAAGGCTATTGTATAATTCACCGGCAGTTATATTGATTGCTTTTGGAGATATTGCCTGTGTAATAGTTATTGTTTTTGATTGAACACCATTGGCCGAAATTGTCACCTTTGCTATTCGCATTGCCGAAGATGACGGATTTGCTTCGGCAGTAAAGGTAATTGTTTTATTACCTGTAAATGTTGTCGGACTTACTTTCAACCAGCTTTGGTCACATAAAGCACTCCATTCTTCATTTGACAGGATATTCACTGTAACTATACTTCCTTTCGTTGAACCTACATTTAATGTGTTTTTATCCAACAGGAAACCATAATCCTCAATGATATTTGTAAAGTCCTGCCATTGATTGGCAGCAGCATAAAGAGCCTTTGATCCAAAAGGTACATTTAAAATACACGTTGACTTATTCACATTATTGAATACATCAGTTGAATTGGAAAAATTAAGTGGAACATCTCTCTTCACATGGATCGAAGTCAATCCGGTACAGCCATCGAAAGCCGAACTTTCAATACTATTTACTGAACCGGGAATAGTAAGAGTGGTTAAAGCAATGCAATAGCTAAATGCCGAGTTTCCTATGAATGTTACAGAATTTGGAATATCCAGGTTGGTAAGGCTTCTGCAATATGAAAAAGCAGAATAATCAATTTTTGTAACTGAATTAGGAATGGTTATATCGGTAAGATTGATGCATTTATAAAAACTAAAATATCCGATTGTAGCTAAAGAATTGGGTAAAACTACCGACTTCAGGTTTGTACAACTCCCAAAAACAAAACCATCTAAAGTCATTACTGAATTAGGGATTACCACATCAGTTAAAGCGCTACAACCGCCGAATGCCGAATTACCTATATAGGTCACCGAACTCCCTATTGTCAAACCGGTCAGGGCAGTACAATTCTCAAATGCTGAATTTGAAATAGTGGTAACGGAATTTGGAATATTTATACTCCTTAGATTTTTACAATTGATAAAGCAAGACTGTCCGATAGTTTTAACGGTATTTGGAATTGTGATCTCTGAAAATCCACAACCTGTAAAAGCCTGATTTTCGATGGCAGTTAATTGAATGGGTAATATTACAGTTTCTAATTTATTACAGGATCCAAAACTACCGGATCCAATATAGGTAACTGAATTTGGAATAATTATTTCGGTTAAAGCATTACACGAATAAAAAGCGTAATCCCCAATTGAATTGATGGTTGCCGGTAATTTTACAGTTTTCAATGTCAAATTTAACGAACTTAAATTTTTATTAAAAGCATAATCCGGAATTCTGTTTGCAGGATAAGTTGATATCCAACCGGCAGTACCTAAAGTCCCGTTGTAGGCGACTATGTTCACCTCACTGATATCGAGAAAGCTTAGCATAGGCATATTATCCCGCATAGTTTTAAAATCGCGGGCATCGATTGTGCCGGTAATTTTGAGGTTTATCATGGTGCTTAATTCTGCAGCGGTTAAAACGGTTGCTAATTTTCCGGCTGTAATATCTATCGTCTTTGGGATTCCTGCCTGTGTGATAGTAATAGTTTGAGGTTGTATTCCTTCTGCAGATACTGTAACCAGTGCTATGCGGTTATCCGGTGAAGGATTCGCTTCGGCAGTAACGAAAATTGTATCATTCCCCGTTCCGATTTCAGGGCTGACTTTTAACCAGCTTTGATTTGAAGCGGCTGTCCAGGCATCATTCGTAGTAATTTTAATGCCGGTAGTACTGCCTGCTGCCGACGACAGAATACTTTTATTGGTTCCCAATATTAATCCATGGCTGTTTTCAACGATGTTTGTAAAGCTATTCCAAACAGCGGCAGACTGATATAGTGATTTTGTTCCGAAGGGTACATTCAGAATACACGTGCTTGTATTTACCAGATTGAAAACTCCGTTAGTTAAACCTAAATAAAGCGGCTTACTGTTGACGGTGATGGACGTTAATCCAGAACAATTATAAAATGCAAAATCTGCAATTGCGATAACGGATGAAGGGATAAATAGCGATGTTATTAAACTGCAATTGTAAAACGAGTTATCGCCTATTGAATCAACTGATGATGGGATAGTGTAACTCCCGGATCTTAATGTACTGCACTGTATGAGCAGTGACGCTGATTTATTAAATAATACATTATCCTCACTTGAATAGTTCTTATTGTTTGAATCAATATTAAATATTCCGTTAAAACTCGTAAATGCATATATACCAATCGATTCGACGGATGAAGGTATATTTACTGACGACAACTTATCACAAAAGCAAAAACCATAGGGTGCAACGGATTGTACTGTTGAAGGAATATTATAATTTCCGGTAATTGAAATCGGACATTGGATGAGTTTTGTCTTTTCTTTATCAAACAGCACGCCCTCCACACTGGAATAATTCGGATTAGTCTCATCAACATTAATTTTTGCACTACAGCCTAAAAATGCTAACTGTCCGATTTGTGACAATGAGGATGAAATCGATATAGAAGACAAAGAGCTACAAAATGCAAATGCCAGATTCCCTACAGAAGTAACTGTTGAAGGCAGCAGTATGGAAGTCAGTTGTGAGATGGCAGTACCTGATTCTCTTGAAGTATAAAATGCATACTCTGGAATTTCATTGGGTGGATATACTGTATCATAATAATCAGTTCCACCTGATCCCGAATAAGAAACAACAGTAACAGTGCTTAGATCTAACACTGCCAGATGAACCAGACTATCCCTCAATATTCTAAAGTCCCTGGCATCGAGTGTCCCGGTAATTGTAAGATCAGTTATTGTGTTTTTCTCGATCGGAGTTAGCAGGTTGTCCAGTGTCCCTGCATTGGTGACATGGATTGTTTTGGATAGTTGTACCGAACGGACTATCCGGTTGGATTCGTTCTTCTTTATCTGTTGTCGTTGGAAAAAATCTCGGGCTGTTTTGGTTTGAAGAAAATTGTTTTTTGTTGAAATCTGAGCAGTTGTCGTTAATAAAAAGAACGATAGTAAGCAGAGTAAAAGTTTTCTCATCATGTACTGTTTTATAAGAAATATGGTGTATTAAGTATTCGATATTAAATAATGATACATTTGTTAAAATAAAACAATTACATTCTTGCATTTATTATATTCCCGACCCCCAAACCCCCAAAGGGGGATTTAAGACGCAGTATTTTAAAAATACCAAGTAGCAAATGTAATATGATAATGCACTTTTAAGCCATCATTTTGGGGTTGGGATCACGAGTAAAAATAGTTCATTAAATATTTTGAATTACATATTAGATTTTTAATCAGTTGACTTGATTTTAAATTTAAATGAATCCCTTTGTTGTAATTTTCCACGGACTCATAGTATTCTTTTTGTAATAATTTTGAAGTTGAAATATTAAAATGCCGTTTGGAATTTTTACCCTTCTCGCTCTGGTTTGACTAATTGTTCATACCGGATAGTCGGACTTAAAAGGGGACTTATATTCCTGGCATATTTGTGCATCCCAATGTTTTTAGCAGGCTAAGTATAAAATGGTTAATTTTAAATAATACGATGCAAAAGTACAATATTATTTGATTGTTTAATAGATTTTGTAAATATAATACAAACAAACTAAAAATACATTGGATTTAAACAAATAAAGCCGTGCTTACTCTAATGTCAGCACGGCTTTTGCAATCTAATCGGTAACTATATTCCCCGGAATAAACATTTTATTTTCAATTTTTTTTCTTACCTACCATTTAGGTATCGGGTTTTTAAATCCCTCACTCTTCTCTTTCTACCCATATTTATCCCGATCTATCGAGGATGGCTGAAGTTGACCTGTTATTATTATCATTAAAACATTGGAATTCAGACTCGAGTTTGTTTCTTTAAATGATCAATTCTTTCGTTTATAAGTACGATGTATTTTCCTTTGAGATCCGGGCATTATAAACTTAATTGTTTTTGAATTATACCCGATTGGTTATATTTATTGTTATTAGTAGTTATTATACCTGATCAGGTATAATAACTACTAATATATTGTAATCCTTTTTTATCGCAATTTCCTCTTGTTCGAGGTTTGCATCCAGTTGGAGGGTTCAAATAGACAATACACCTTAAAAAGGTAATTGTAAAGAAATGAAAAACAGAACCTATAAACCCCTGAGCATCTATTGAAGCCTATTGATATTTCAATTAAATTAAACAACAGACAACTGCTATTAAAAATCAACAACACTATTATTATACAAATAATTTAAGCAGTTCTTGAGAAGCCGCTTTACCACTTCTCATGTTCACAAGTAACAGGGGCTGAACCTCCAATTTGAAGTTCAGCCCCTGCATATAAGTATTCAGGATTTGATATGTAGGTAGCTCTTGTGTATATCGGTTTGCTATGATACAATATCTGCCGGTTACAACACTATTTTCCGGGTGATGATTCCATCCTGTGAATGAATTCGAATAATAGCCACGCCATTGCCTGTTAACCGGACAGAGGGGGCAGTTGTTTTTTGCAAGAGGCTTCCTGCCACATTATACACTTCCACAAAATCGAACGCACCCGCTATTTCCAGGATACTTGAATCATGATGATACCGTATTTCAACCACATTCATGTTGGTATTCCCAACCGAAGTGATACCCGAAGTAGTAAACGACAGTTCATCACCATAGAATTTTACGCCATCCACTGTTGCTGCCAGCCTGTAATAGGTTTTCGTATTGGGAGCCAGGTTAGTCAGGCTAAACGAACAGACGAAGGTGTTTGGCTCTACAACAGCTATAACTGCATGGGTATAGAAGCCTGAAACAGTACCGTATTCAAACTGAGCTGAATTGTCAGGTATTCCTTTGGGGTCATATACGCCATTAAGCACGGCAGAACTTTCAATAACACCGGTGGCTGGAGAAGTTGTGGCTGTGGGTGTGGGTGCTTCATAGGCTCCCATATCAGGATTCGCATCGCGTGTAAACCCACGGGCATCGGTGGCAAAAGTACCGGTTCCACTATTCCTTGCCAGGCTGCTTAGACCGATGGCCATGGTTTTTACCATACCGCCATTGCTTGCCAAAGGCGATATAGCCAGCTGAATGATACTTTTATTGGTCAAATCTCCGGTACCTGCAAAGGGAGCCGTAGTATAGAGGTTATAACTGCTGGTCTGGGTCTTAGTATTGGTGATATCTTCCGAAATATCCCGTTCCGAACCGATATTGCCGTTGCTGTTATATCCCACTATGGAGTTGGTCATGGTTATTTTACCAAGATACAAATCAATGCCTCCGGCAATATTAGCTGTAGTCGTTGAGTTTTGCACTATGGTGGAATGATTGATGGTCAATACAGAAAGCGGATCAAGCATTTCTATCGCACCGCCCCCATCTGCTGCACTGTTACCGGTAAGCGTACAGTTGAGCAGGTCCACATCAGCCGATGACTCAATGGTACCGCCATAGGCCTGGCTACCGGTGGCAGCACAGCCTGTGAAAGTACAATTTTCAAACGTTACCTTTCCACTGGTTGAAGTGATGGCCAATACACCACCCCCTCCACCATCGCCTTTTCCGTTGATGATATTCAGATTTTTAAAGGATACTGTCCCCGTAGGGATATTGACTTCAAAAACCCGGTACAAATTATCACCCGAAACGGTTATTCCGGCAGCATCCGTGCAGTTAACAGCTACCGGTACCGTGATCACCGGCAGTGGTGAAGCAAGCGTAATGGTACCGTTGGTTTGTATGGAAATGGAATAACTGGTATACAACCCCGGATTCTGAATGGCATACCGCAATGTCCCGGCAGTACCATCGTCTGTGGTTTTAGTTACTGTATAGACAGCTGTCAGTGCATAAACCCGGGCCGTGGTCGTTGTTGTTAGTATTAATAAAGCAAGTATTATTTTTTTCATATATTTTATTTTAATAAGTGCTACCAGAAACCCCGTCTCGGAAAGAGGCTTGTTTCCGGCAAAAAAGATGAATAAAAAATATTTATGGTTGCGAAGGATAAGTGCCAATCCAGGCAATGATGTAATTCAGCACAACATAGGGCTTCATGTTTTCATGAGGCTGACTGCCTCCTGCGGCAGTAGTCGTTGCAGTCAGGCTTACTGTTCCCATCGCAGCATTTGACGTGGTACTGTATTCATTACTCCGCCCCGGGTTCACTGCAGCTACATTTCCAATGGGAGTGTCGGCATTCCCTCCCTGATGATTGATACCCAGGGTCATCACCCCGGTATGCGTATGTGCCGGAATCTGATTTGTAGTTAGAGTGACGGTCTCAGTCCCTCCCATCTGTCCCATTACATATCCGGGACCCTGGTGGATAGGGGCACGTCCCCGTAAATCGGGCAGAGCAAAAGTTGTTTGCCCATCGCCACCATACGTAGTCCCAAGAAGGACGAAAAGAACTTGATAGTCTGCAATGGAAAGCAACCTGCCGTCGCAAAACATCCAGCCGGCAGGCTCATAACTGCCCGCGAACATACGTATCTCGCCTACATAGGGATCTTGAGCCTTTAAACCCGAGAAACACATTGCTAAGAATAAGAGAGTAATAATATTTTTTTTCATATTTCTTTAATTTGGAGATGGATAAATACCTTGTATCGCTATCACATAATTTACAACTGTGTAAGGAGCCATATTTGAATGAGCTTGTGTACCACCGGTGTTATTGATCACACCGGCAGGAATCATTACCGGACCACCATTGCCGTTGGGCTGGGTACTGAATTCATTGCCCCGGGCTATGTTCCGGGCATAATAATTCCCGGTAGGATCATCAACATTACCGGCAGTGTCATTAGCTGGCTGAACGATCTGCAGGCTGGTGATCAGGTGTGTGTGTACCGGAATTTCCGACTGGGTGAGTGTATGTGACTCTTCACCTGCCTTTTCGCCCTGTACGTGCCCGAAACCTTCGTCCATTGCCATGCGGCCCCGAAGATCAGGGAGGGCAAACGTTGTAATGCCATTACCTCCATACGTGGTGCCCAGGAGTGAGAACAATGCCTGATTTTGGGCAATTGACAGTAGCTGTCCGTTACACGAAGCCCATCCTTTGGGTGCATAACCTATTGCGAAAATACGAATCTCACCCAAATACGGTTCCTGGCTATATACTTTTGCTAACCCAATGGTGAGTAGCAACAATAGAATATATCTCTTTTTCATGTTCCTTTTTTTTAGTTTAGTTACGTGGAGGAAAAATACCTTGCAAAGCAATAATGTACCTAACAACCAGATACGGTTGAAGATTATTATGGGGCTGGTTCCCCCCCCGTTGCGTATAATTGCACCGTACCGGCAACAGTGTTCATAGCACCACTTGTGGTGGCAATGTACGATTTTGTACTGGTAGCCGGATAGGTGTTTTCGGGAGTATCCGAATTACCTGTACCGACAGACCCCGGAATAGCAATTGTGCCACCTGTTGCCGTATGTGAATGGGCAGGCAATTCAGTCTGCTGGAGTATCACTTTATCCTGACCGCCTGACTCTCCCAGATAACGAGGTGTGAGTTGGGGTCCTTGTCCCGCACCAATCGGTGCTTTCCCATTCAGGTTTGGGAGTGCAAAAGTAGATCTGCCATTGCCACCGTAGCTGGTACCCAGGAGTGCAAACAAGGCCTGATTCGTGGATATCGCTAGTAATTGTCCATCACAAAACATCCATCCTCTGGGGGCAAATGTGCCGGCAAAGATCCGTACCTCTCCAATAAAATTATCCTGGGCTTTAACCGTAAAACTCAGGATAAACAAAGTTACCAATAAGAATAGTTTCTTCATACAATGAAAAATTTTTAGTAAATAAAAAAAGATTGATTATGTGTTGTATTCGCACCGTGCAATTGATTACAGGTCGTTTCTTTTTACACAACCAGTATTTATATTACAATTTGAAATACCCTTATCTAACCAGTTTGTATTATAAATTGTTTATTATTTAATTAATTTTTTTAATACTTGAGCACAATAAAAAAAATAGTATGCCGAAATCTTTCGTTTCTATTGTTCCTCCAAAAATCATAAAGCCAATTTCGCAGGCATGAGCGATATTGAACCCTGAGGTTTTAACCCTACTCTTTAAATACAATTATATGAACATATAGAGAGTATAAAAGAAAGTGTTTTAGTTGTATAAAAATAGTCGTATTATTCGTGATAATATATTGAAATATAGTTGATTAGATTTGTATTACCGGAGTTTATTTTAGGTTTTATAAGACTTGATAAAGAATGAGTTAGATGAATTTTTTACTGATATATTTAAGGATGAAAGAATTGATAAAAGAGCAAAATTGTTTCTTTAAAATTTAAACTCGAATGGTTCAGCACTGGTAACTCAGCACTGTTCTAAACACTCAGAGAAGATAGGGTCTTATTGAATGTCGAATAATACAAAATGTGGAGAGAGTGAGATTAGCAAAGCGTTATATGCCTCTTGTAATAACAATATACAAGGGTAACATCTTTTGTGTATTCAAGACACAACTCAAATAAACTGTTATTCACATAAAGACAGAATTAAAGAGTTGGACACTAATTTAGGACGTATCGATTGACACGATAGAACAAGCAATGCAATGTGTTCAGTGGTATCGTGCAAGGTGGTACATAGAAGAATTATTTCGAGTCTTAAGAAATTATGGTTTGGATATAGAATCATCACAGCTTGAAACAGGATTAGCACTTAAAAAACTAATGCTTTTTTGCTTACAAGCATCATTACAAATTATGGTCATAAAAATAGCTTAAGATCAAAAAAAAGAGGATTGTTCGGCAGGAATGCTATTTCCAGACAAACACATACAATTCTTAAAGATTCTTCAACCAACGTTTGAAGGAAAAACTGACAAACAGAAGAATCCATTTTCCAGGATCACGTAAGCATGGGTAGCTTGGATTATAGCAAGACTTGGGAAATGGGGAGGTTACAATAGCCAATCACCACCGGAATATATTACAATGAAGAAAGGAATAGATATTTTCTTTATTAAGTACGAAGCTTTTACACTCGCTTTAGAAGCTCTGTGAGATGTGCATAAAGAGTAGGCCCCAAAAGGGGTGACAGTGGACACTTTTTTCCTTAATTCTTTTATAAAATAAAAAATCTGTGTAAATCAGTGTAATCTGTGGACAATAATTACCCCCAGCCCCTAAAGGGGAGTAAAAATAGACCTGTGGACAATCTCTTTGATTTCTTCCATTAAAATTAATCTGTGTAAATCAGTGTAATCTGTGGACAATCTCTTTGATTTCTTCCATTAAAATTAATCTGTGTAAATCAGTGTAATCTGTGGACAATCTCTTTATTAATCTCTTACATTAAAATTAATCTGTGTAAATCGTATTTACCTTCGTCTTCCGAAGATTCGCAACAAAAACAGGAATAAATTGATAAAGTCCAGGTAAAGCATTAAAGATCCAATGATTGCCATTTTCTGGTTTTCTTCCGTATTTTCCCGGTTCATGAGTGCTTTGATCTTTTGGGTGTCATAGGCTGTTAATCCGACAAAGATAAGTACCCCGATGCAGGATATTACCAGGTCCATCATCGAACTCTTCAGAAAAAAGTTGACCACCATAGCAATGATTAGCCCTACCAAGGCCATGAACAATAAATTACCTATCGAGGTTAAGTCCTTTTTAGTGGTGAACCCGTAAATGCTCATGACAGCGAAGGTGCCGGCTGTTATAAAAAACGTGGAAGCAATGGACGATTGGGTATAAGCCAGAAAAATGCACGACATGGTCACTCCCATAAGGACCGAATACAAGGCAAAAAGGATGGTGGCTGTGGTCATCGAGAGTGTTTTGATTCTTGCCGACAGGA
>Ga0302203_1000337_pt1 | contig 19460 bp, 13 predicted proteins | sample II_Fen_E1_1_FD_194576 | JGI IMG/M metagenome (GOLD analysis project Ga0302203, IMG submission 194576) | Peat permafrost microbial communities from Stordalen Mire near Abisko, Sweden - II_Fen_E1_2 | ecosystem: Environmental > Terrestrial > Soil > Wetlands > Permafrost | place: Sweden: Abisko...
TCACTGACCCTGTATAAGTCTGGTCAAACACATACCCGTTGATCAGTTTTCCCCGGTAATTTACGGTTACCTGATCTGTGCTCCGCGGGCTGACGCTGCTCTGATCACCCGGGGTGGTCACCTTGTAATAATAGCTATAGCCCCCACTGCTGTCCGGGATGTTATACAACACATACCCTGTGCTGTCCTTCATGTTGGTGAAATAGCTGTCGTTCTGAGTTTTCCATTCGGCAAAATCAGTGGTAGAATTATTACCGGAAATACACGATGTGATCAACATCGTCAATCCTATAAAGGAAAGAATACTGGTTGTAATACGTTTCATAAATATATCGTGAGTTAAATATAATTACCGGCAAAGATACAATAATCTGCAGTTTTAGTCAAGCTAAGACTAAAAAACCGTTTAGTCATTCTGATATTCTTTTGTGCAAGTTCCGTTGATCTGATCTACAAATTGTTCCAACCTGATTTATGAAACGTTCCGTCAGATAACTTCACTTTCCAGGAGTGCATTCAATCCCCGACCCCGTCGTTATTTGCGACGGGGCCGATAAAAGGATGTTGAAGTTTGATTAATCACAATACTTTTCTACATACTTACTCAATACAGATCCTTTTAGTTTGAACTTATCAGGTTCCACAAAGTAGTAGATTTGTTCGTCAATAAATCTAGCTTCATCTGATTTATAAACACCTTCAATTGAAACTAATATATTATTTAGATCAGTTGTTGCAATAATTCTAGATCCAATTCCTTTAATTTTAATCTCCTTTATCTCAAATTTTCTATTTTCAAATGTTATTGAATTCATAACTCTTTTTAGATTTAATTCTTATTGATAAATTATCCAACCGCCATTTTTGCAGAATCTTTCCAAAAATATGGAGGTAGTGGCTCATTTAATTCCCAGCTAATGCTCATTGGTTTTGAACCATAATGTTCAATATAATTTCCTTTTCCTATAAATACATAGGACATCGTATTTTTATATTCATTTTCGTTTCGTTCTCTAACAAATAAAAGTATCGTTTTACCTGAATTTTCATGGTTAATATAAGAAAGTCCCTTACCCCTATCAGGCCGTGTTGCATTTTGCGTTTGCCAATGAAACAAAGTATCACTTATCGCATAATCTTCATACATTGTTGTAGGAGAAAAATCTTTTTCAGATTTGGTTAAGTCTATAAATAACAACTCTGTATTAAGTTTTTTATTTTCAGCAGTTCCTTCTCTATTTGAAGATTTCTTATTAAAAGTACTGATTCCAAAGGCTACTAATATCTGTTCACGAGTATATCTACTATGAATCTTAAGAGGTTGAGAAAAAGAAAGGTCAATATATCTCTCAATAAAATCAATTTTATCAATTAGTATATCTAACAATTCAATAATTTCTTTGTTTAAAATTTTGTTTTTTCCTATTGCTTTTATACTCTCCTCAAGTGAATTAAATCCACCGGGATTCTGCCATACATCATAATGAAGCATTAAACACATTGTTTTTTCTTCTTCATTGAAAGACTCAAAGTTGATATTAAAATCATTCTTTGCCAAGGATAGTATAAATTCAAAATAAGAAATTGAGCTACAAGCAAGCCATTTCTTACTTATTGCTCTAAATACTTCCTTCTCATTTATTATTGGATAATCTTCTATCTGTTCTGCTATCACGCACAGTCTTTTCCAATTTCCTTTTTTGTAAATCAATTCTAATGGAATATGATAAAACGTTGAAAAGTTCTTCAATGTAAGTGGTAGCTCAGTCTGATATTTATAATTTCTAATTTTAATAAGTAGCTGATTGATATTAAACGAGGTTGCTTTTTGTATATTATTTAAGATAAATTTCTTTGCTTTTTTCTCCAGAATAATTGAGCAACCCAAAGGTAAATGGGGAAAATTATCTTCAATTTCTTTCTGAATAGGGGTGTTTGTTTTTCCTACTAAAGCACGAAACTTCCCTTCAAAATCATACTCTGGTCTTGAATTTCCAACAAAATCCATGACAGTTAAACACTCCTTATCTTCAGCTAATCTTAGTCCTCTTCCTAGTTGTTGAAGGAAAACCGTTAAACTTTCTGTTGGACGAAGAAATAACACAGTATCAATTTCTGGAATATCAACACCTTCATTAAATATATCGACAACAAAAAGGTAATTTATTTCCTTACTTCGAAACTTTATACGAATTTCTTCTCTCAATTCATTCCTTGAGCTTACTAAATAATCTGCTTTAAGACCTGCAAGGAAAAACTTCTCAGCCATGTACTGTGCATGCTCTTGAGTTACACAAAAGCACAATGCTCTAACATCATTTTTATCTTTCAGATACTTATCAAGATTTAAAATGATCTCGCCGATACGTCTATCATTTTGAGTATATATTTTTGTCAACTCACTTGGTAAGTATCTACCATTTCTCCATTCTACATTAGATAAATCGATGCTATCAGTAATTCCAAAATATAAGAATGGGCAAAGTAGTTTTCTGTTTAAAGCCTCTGGTAATCTTATTTCAGCTGCAACAGTATTTGAAAAGTCTTTTAAAATATCTTCCCCATCCATCCGTTCAGGAGTTGCTGTTAAACCTAACAGTATCTTTGGTGTAAACTTATTTAGAATTGGTCGGTAACTGTTTGCAGCAATATGATGAACTTCATCTATTATGATAAAATCATAATAGAACTCCGTTAAATTTAATGTCTCGATTCTGTTATTTAGGGTTTGCACCGAAGCAAATAGACAATCATATCTTTCAGGTTCTATTCCATCAACCCACAATTCACCAAAGTTGTTATCTTTTAATACTCCTTGAAAAGTTAATTGAGCCTGTTGTAAAATTTCTTTTCGATGGGCAACATACAGAAACTTTGCTGTAGGGTTTTCTTTCCTGAATTTTTTAAAATCAAAAGCTGAAATAACAGTTTTACCGGTTCCTGTAGCTGCCACAATTAAATTACGGTAGCGATTATGGACCTTTCTTTCTGTTTCAAGTTTTTCTAAAATTTCTTCTTGAAAAGGATACGGCTTTATATCAAAGGAAATGGCAGGATTATTTCTATCATAAATTTTTTCTCTTTTTAAGGCAATTCTTAGCTTATCAGAATGTAGAATTTTATCAAATAATTCAAATTCTTTATCCTGCCAATAAGTCTCAAAAGTCTTCTCAAATTTATCAATAATATGACCTACTTCTTTTGTTGTTACTTTCATATTCCATTCCAAACCATTTGTCAATGCCGAACGGGATATATTCGAAGAACCAATATAACCTGTATGATAACCTGTTTTTCGTAAAAACAAATAAGCCTTGGCATGCAATCTTTCATTATCGGTGTTGTATGAAACTTTTATCTCGGTATTCTTTAAGTCAGATAATAATTCAACTGCTTTTAAATCAGTGGCACCCATGTAAGATGTAGTAATTATCTTTAATAGCCCTCCTCTTTCAGTAAACTCTGTTAATTCATTTTTAAAAATTATTATCCCTGAGAATTTAATAAATGATACTAAAAAACAAATTTTATCCGACGAAAGTATCTCTTTTTTTATCTCACTTTCAAGTGAAACTCCAGCATTATTTCCTGTGAATAGTTCACTTTGAGATAATCTTGTATAGGGAGTTATTTCTTTGATATGCTTTTCGAAATCAGTTATTCCTGAATCAATTTTATGGATAATAGCCGAAAGAATCTTTGCTTCGGTTTCTATCAAATCTGCTTCAAATTCTTCTTCATTTAATTCATCCCTAAGTAATTTGATGATATTATTTGATAATTCAATTTGTTTTTCTAAACTATCATCTCCTGTTATTAAATTCAATGCCAACCGGATAACCTCAATCAAATACTGTGATAAAACCCTTGAAGCTTCACTTTTATCGATTGGACTTTCTTTAATAAAAAAGATACTCCTATCTAACTCGTTCAACTTAGATGAAACCAGTTTATTTATTAGTTGCTCATAGAGTCCAGTTTGTATCATGATAATATCTGTATGACAATTAATTTAAAAAGTGTATTTAATTTCAGACTTCAAAACTACATATTCTATTTTACAATTCAAACTGTTTTGTTAATTATTTTGACTCGAACACTAATTTATATAAAACAAAAAACCGTCCTCAGCCTCAGCTAAACACGGTTTATTTCATTCAAATAATCAAATCATTCTTCAAAAACATCACTCCCCCTCATACACAATTTTATCCACCACCGGGATATCTGCCTCTGCCCAGTCCAGGGTGGCAATCAGGTCTACGGGCATCCATTTGGCGTCGATATGTTCGGTCAGGGTGAGGTGTGGGTTTTCGCAGGAGCATTCGAAGCAGTGCAGGGTAATTTTAAAATCGGGGTAGGTATGTTCCACGGTATGGTAAGGACGCTCTATGGTGATATCCAGCTTCAGCTCCTCCTGTATTTCACGCAGTAGGGCACCTACCAGGGTTTCGCCCCTCTCTACCTTGCCGCCCGGGAATTCATATTTATAGGAGATATACTCGTACTTGTTCTTGTTGCGCTGCACGCACAATATCTTTTGATCCACAATAATAACGGCTGCCACTACAACAATATGCTTCATAATGATCATATATTCTTTTATCATTTACTGGTTAAGAAAGGCAAGAAATGCTCCACAACAAACAAATAGAACACCATACGAAGAATTACGATTTCAGCATTAACTATTTTTAAATCAGGCAAGGTGTATGTTTAAATTCCGGGAATGTTCGCCTGCCGGTGTTTTGAGTCATGCCGTCCGAAGAAGATTTACAAAAGCCTCCAATGCTGATTTTCAACTCACAAAGCTACGCATTTCATTTTTTATAACCTATTATTTAGTTAAATACTTTACTGACAACGTTGTTTTTTCAGTAAAAAACCCCTTGTTTCCGGTTTTTCCGCTCCCTCCAAATGGCCTTTTTGAACCGCCTAACACCATCGGCTCTTTATTCGCTATCCGGTCGCTGCTGAGAGGGGGTTGCTTGGGGGTTGGCTGGGGCTTGCCTGGGGGTTGCCTGGGGGTTCCGAGGGGTCCATCCCTCCCAACCCCCAGGCAACCCCCTCTCAACCCCCTCTCAACCCCCACTGAAATCCCTCTGATCAGTGAATGGGTTGTATACACATTCAGGAACTGCTCCGAAGGGATGAACTGCAAAAACCGAAGCAAACCGGGAGGGATGAGGAGCAAACGGAGGTTTTCATCCTGTAAGGCCGGATAGTACAGGAGTATTTTAACCGGAATACAAAGCAAACGAAACAAACAGGGTTGTGAGAAAACAAAGAAGGCACCAAAAGCCAACCCATTGTGCCGGGTAGATTTTTGGTGCCTTTGAGGTAAAAACAGGACGGACTGCCGATAAATCGGCTTAGTGCAGAATCAATTGTTTCGTGGTTTTTTCAGTTTTAGTGATGGCCTTTGCCACATAAGATCCACGGGATATGGAGGTTGGAAGTGTGGTCACGGTTCCGGCGGCAAAAGGATATTGCACCACAAGCCGGCCAGCCACATCGTACAACAGGATGGTTCCGGCATCGGCGGTCTTATTATCCACATAAACCGTGTTTTGCGAACCGAACACCTTCAGCGTATAGTTGCCGGCATTCGGGGAAGCTGTACCTGTGCTGGTACCGGCGTTAGTCACTATCTTAAAACGTTTTACAATCGTGTCGGTGGGAAGTGACTCGAATGTATAGGTTGATCCGCTGGTCGAAATATCAGTGGTTTTCAGAGTCTCCAGATCCGTAAGGTATAGTCCGGAATACCGCGTTTGCAGGTTTTTATGGTTAAAGGTCAGGGTGTAGTTCGTATCTTCGCCTGAATAGAACCCGAGGTACGAATTGTTTATGTCGTCTACCGAATTGACCTGATATTCACCATCTTCCTCCATGGCAAAGATCTGGGGAGCTTCACCGGCTCCATAGAATTTTTCACCATCCCAGCCATTATCAAAGCTATGGGTACAGTTTGGATCGCTAAATATCCACATTTTATCATGATAGCGTGACCCTTTGACATCAATCTTAGTCCACACTTCCACCGGGGCAGCATCGGTCTGCACCAGGCTCTTTGTCCGTAACGGAACACTGTCGGGGACCATAGTTCCCGCATTAGCATAAGGCAACCAGATGGTGGCATTGGCATCATCAGCCTGTGCCATGACCAGGAATGCCTGCATGGATGGAATCTGGTGTTGCAACCCGGCCTTACCTGCCCAACATTGGGGAACGACCGTATACTGTCCGGGTATGCCTTTTGAGTCGAGGGAGTCGGAGGCAGTACCCGAGCCGGCAGCCACCCAATCGTCCATGGAACCTGTGTTGTAAAAGTAAACCGTTTTAAGCATCTTACTTCCAAATCCGATCTTAGCTATCTCGATAGCAGCTGTATACGGATTCCCGATCAGGCTTTGGCCCGGATAGGAAGCACTGGCCGTATAGGGTAACCGGGCACTGTAATTCTGGTTCTCCAGCTGTCCCTGAAAGACGTAGGTATTAGGCGTAGCCCGGGTAATTTCATAGCCGGTAAAGGAGGTTAATGCGGCAGAATTATCAAGCTGATCCCAGTGCCTGGGACTATCATTTTCGTGCATTTGGCGGATATAACTGCCATCAAAGGCGGGTGATGTAGTCGTGGAATGTACAGGGATACCAACAAACTGCCACCTGTAATGTCCGTTTACATACGAAGCCAGCGAGTACATTTCCACCGAAGCCTGAACGGGTGAAGTTATGGGGTTATGAAAGATTAAGGAGCCATTCGCACCCGTTGAGCCTGCCTGTATATATACCTGGTTCGGATCATTATTCGTCGTAATGGACCCATTTACCGTAAGGCATTTACCCGGAGGAATGACCAGACGGACGGACGATTTATTGGTTAGATTACCCACCTGGCGGTCATGATCGAGCACCAGATCACGGGTAGCCGATACATCAAACTCCACATTTGCTCCGGTAACCGGCACAATACCCCCCGACCAGTTGGCGGTATTGCCCCAGGCGGTATCTGTTTTACCGGTCCAGAAATTAGGAAGACCGGTAGTCCAGAATATCCAGGAAGGGTCAGTGACCACTATGGAATTGACACATCCGGAGCATCCACCACCGATTACCGAGCCAAGAACCGTAAGTTGGTTCCCCTGACTATTTTCATATAAACCGCCATTTACATAATAATTCTGAATAATCAGGATGGAGGCATTATTATACATATTCACCGTCTGCCAGCCTTCGGTAAAAGTCTGCCCTACCACCAGAATACCGGTATTAGAAAGAGTGATGGCACCACCTGTCTGATTTAAGTTACCGATAACCATAAGTTTACCGGAACCTTTTATCACAAGGCTGGAGCCGGTAGTCATATTTCCTTTTACAATCATAGTACCGCCGTCTTCAATGGTCAGTCCACCATTGGTATTGGAGTAATCGCCATCCAGTATCAATGTGCCGTATACATCCAGAACATAGGAACTTGTGGTGGTACCGGTGATGGTAGTTCCGGCACTAATCACCACCGACTGGCCGGAAGATGGAGGAACCGGAGCACCTAACCAGGGCAGTGTCCACACAGCAGGATTGGTCAATACGCCTGAACTAATGCTGACATACGATGCCCCATAGCAGGTTATCCCCATTGCAAAAAAGAGGATCAAGACTAAAATGTAGTTGAATTTACTCATACGATTCTAAATTGAGGTTGGAAACAGGTTGTGGAAGGATACAGGGTGACTACAGTTTTGCCCATCATACAAACAATGAAGAGGACTTACGGAAGAACCGGGGCAAAACATTGAATAACAATTCACTATCTTCTTAAAATAAGGTAAAAGCTTCAAAGCGAATAAAAAAACATCCAAAAGTATAACAAATTATTAAATATATTTAGCCAAAAGATACAATTAATGTTAATTAAAAACAAACTCAGGCCACTAAAGGAATGTAAAAGACTTCGTTATATATTCTGAAATGACACGTTAGGAGACAAACTAACTCACACCCCCATTAGGGGCCCATGGTAAACTTTTGCAACCTACCCTATAAGTGCTGACAATTTTATAACTTTGCAGATTAATTGTTTGGAGTGGGGAGTTTTAATCAGGACATACGGTTTGCATAAAACAATCCCTGTATTCAAACAGTAAATAGTAACTGAATAAATAGTAAATAAACACGATGGATTTTAAATACGACATAATCGTTATAGGCGCAGGACATGCCGGCTGTGAAGCTGCTACCGCTGCTGCCAACATGGGATCGAAGACCCTGCTTATCACCATGGACATGAATAAGATCGGGCAAATGAGTTGTAACCCCGCCGTGGGAGGGATCGCCAAAGGACAGATTGTACGCGAAATAGACGCGTTAGGTGGTCATATGGGGATCGTTACCGACCGCAGTGCTATACAATTCCGAATGCTGAACCGCTCAAAAGGACCCGCCATGTGGAGCCCCCGCTCGCAGAGTGACAGGCAGCAATTCATCCACGAATGGATAAAAACAGTAACCAACACCGAGAATCTGTTTATCTGGCAGGATACCGTCACCGAACTGGTGATAGAGAATGGGGTAATAACCGGATTGAAATCGGCACTGGGCATTCACTTTCATGCAAAATGTGTCGTACTCACCGCCGGAACATTCCTGGGAGGGTTGATGCATTTTGGCAAAACACAGCTTGTGGGAGGCCGAATATCAGAACCTGCTTCCTTTGGCATAACCGGACAATTGAAAAATGCCGGTTTCACCACGGATAGAATGAAGACAGGTACCCCCTGCCGTATAGATGGCAGGAGCATTGACTTCAGCAAAATGACCGAACAAAAGGGAGATATTGACTTCCATAAGTTCTCGTTCCTGGAAGAGTCAAAAAGAGAACTAAAGCAAATGAGCTGCTGGATTACCAACACGAACAAAACAACCCACGATAAATTACGCGAAGGACTGAGCGATTCGCCCCTTTACAACGGACAGATTAAAAGTATCGGACCCCGCTACTGCCCGAGTATAGAAACGAAAATAATTACTTTTGCCGATAAAAACTCCCATCAGCTGTTCCTTGAACCTGAAGGTGTAGATTCACAGGAGTATTATCTGAATGGATTTTCGTCTTCACTCCCACTCCAGACTCAGATTGCGGCCATACATACAATCGTTGGGTTGGAAAATGCACAGCTATTCCGTCCGGGGTATGCAATAGAATATGACTTCTTCGACCCTACCCAGCTAAAACATACGCTCGAAACGAAGAAAATAAAGAATCTTTTCTTTGCCGGACAGGTGAACGGAACGACCGGATATGAGGAAGCAGGGGGTCAGGGATTGATAGCCGGCATCAATGCGCACATCAATTGCCACGGAGGAAATGAATTTACTCTGGGACGCAACGAAGCATATATCGGCGTATTGATCGACGATTTGGTAACCAAAGGGGTGGACGAACCGTACCGTATGTTTACCTCCCGGGCTGAATACCGGTTGCTGTTGCGTCAGGATGATGCGGACATTCGCCTTACCGGACGAGGGTATGAGATCGGACTGGCCACAAAAAACAGGCATGACCAGCTGGAAGCGAAGAAAGAAAAGCAGGCTATCCTTACCGAATTCCTACGGAATACATCGATTAAACCGAATGAAATAAATGATTTCCTGGCTTCAAAAGATTCTTCCGAGCTTAAACACGGATGTAAACTGAGCGATCTGATACTGCGTCCCCAAATAAATATCCTTGATCTGGCAACAACAGTACCGGCATTGCATGATAAAATCGATGAAATCGGAAGCAAAAAAGAAGAAATCATAGAGGCAACGGAAGTACTTATGAAGTACGAAGGCTACATAGAACGCGAAAAACTGATTGCCGAAAAGCTCTTACGGTTGGAACATATCAACATTTTCGGACGGATAGATTATAATTCTATCCTATCCTTATCAACCGAAGCACGTCAAAAACTAACAAAAATTGAGCCGGAAACCATAGGACAGGCAAGCCGTATACCGGGCATTTCACCGAGTGATGTGAACATATTGCTGGTTATGCTGGGACGATAGAAAAGGGAAATAGTAGGTAGTAGGTAGAATGTAGTAGGTAGAAAGAAGAAAGAAATTAGAAGAAAGAAAGACGAAAAGAGGGAATAAAAACAGAAAGTAGTTCATGGGAAAAGGCTGCAGGTTGAATTAAAAAGAGCGGAGTAAAACGACCCAACCCTACCCTATTGAAGGCTAATAAAACCCATTAAACCGACAGAAAACAGCATTCAGGCAGGTAAACAATAGTTGCTTTTAATTGTTCCACGTGAAACATTATACGTTGAATGTGGTTATTATTAAAGAATATATCAATGGTTGCAGACTGTTATTTGGAAAGGAATACAGCCATGCTTTTCTACAATATAAAATTAAACGGATGCAAACAGAGCAAAAAATACATAAAATGATCCACGTGAAACATCTCATATCCAACAGCCTACAATGTGCCGATAGCATACTACCTACTATATACTACCTACTACCCACTAATTTGTTCCACGTGGAACAACGATAAATTAAAGCATGAAAGCACAATCAGCACTAAAAGAACAGGTACAGGCACTGCCGGATAAGCCGGGGGTTTACCAGTATTTTAATGCCAACGAAGAAATTATATATGTAGGGAAAGCCAAGAATTTAAAGAAACGGGTTACCTCCTACTTCAACAAAATACACGAACAGGGCAAAACAAATGTGCTGGTAAAAAACATTGTTTCCCTCAAATATATCGTAGTCGATACCGAAGAGGATGCCCTGTTATTGGAGAACAATCTGATCAAACAATACCAACCGCGGTACAATGTTTTGCTGAAAGATGGCAAGACTTACCCCAGTATTTGTATTACCAACGAACCCTTTCCCCGCATTTTTAAAACACGGAATATCTATAAAAACGGAGGTACTTATTTTGGACCTTACAGTTCAAATTATACCCTGAACTCCTTGCTGGAAATTATTCATGACCTCTTCCCTATCCGCACCTGCCATCTTGCATTGACCAACGAAAACATACGCGCAGGGAAATTCAAGGTTTGCCTACAATATCACATCCACCGATGCAACGGACCCTGTGAAGGAAAAGAATCGGAACCGGACTATCTGGACCGTATAGAACAAATCCGTCAGATCATTCAGGGAGACGCCAACGAAATAAGCAAGATGCTGCTGGATCAAATGCACCACCTCGCTGCCGACTATAAATTTGAAGAAGCGCATCAGATAAAACTGAAATACGACCTGATAGAAAATTATAAATCAAAATCAATTATTGCAAATTCTGTTGTGGAAGACACCGACGTCTTTGCCTACGATGAAGATGAGAGTTCTGCCTTCGTAAATATCCTGCGTATTTCAAAGGGCTCCATTATCCAAGGATACACCATTGAATACAAAAAAAGAATTGATGAAGACAAAGCGGACTTACTCGCCATGGCCATTGTAGAATTGCGGGAACGGTTCAAAAGTAACTCAAGGGAAATTATTGTACCCTTTGATATAGATTTTACATTGAAAGGAGTTTCAGTAATGACACCTCAGCGGGGCGACCGTAAGAAGTTACTTGACCTTTCCATGCAAAATGTAAGGCAGTATAAGTTTGATAAAATGAAGCAGGCAGAAAAACTGAACCCCGAACAACGGAGTCTGCAACTGTTGAAGTCTATCCAGGAAGTGCTGCATATGGAGAAATCACCAAAGACCATTGAGTGCTTCGATAACTCGAATATCTCGGGCACTGATGCCGTGGCCGCCTGTGTAGTATTTAAAATGGCAAAACCTTCGAAAAAAGACTACCGGAAATATAACATCAAGACCGTGGTTGGTCCCGATGATTATGCCTCCATGAAAGAAGTGGTGCGCAGAAGGTATACCCGTATGATCAATGAAGAAACTCCCCTACCCGACCTGATCATTGCTGATGGGGGTATCGGACAAATGGAAGTGATCCGACAGGTAGTGGAAGATGAACTCAAACTGACGATACCGATTGCCGGACTTGCCAAAGACAGCAAGCATCACACGCGGGAAATGTTATTCGGATTCCCACCCAAGGCGATTGGGATGAAACCAACCGATCAGCTTTTTAAATTACTGGCGTCGATGCAGGATGAGGTTCACCGTTTCGCCATCACTTTTCACCGGGACAAGAGAAGCAAGAATCAGATTGCCTCGGAGCTCGACACAATACCCGGAATTGGTGAAAAAACAAAAAGTGACCTGATAAACCATTTTAAGAGCATAAAACGAATTAAAAGCGCTGATTTGAAGGAACTAACTGAAGTGGCAGGAAGTAGCAGAGCATCAATTGTTTACAACTATTTTAAGGACGCTTTGAAGGCCTGAGAATCGAATAGAATAAATAATCTACCCCATAGGAGGAAATACAGGACGGAAAAAGGCTTATCTTTGCACAGAAAACAGAAGCAAGAGGTAAGGAGTAAGCGGCAAGTACTGTTTTGTGAAATAATGTATATTTTCGATACTTACTACTTACCTCTTACTCCTAAATTTATAAAGCATGCAATTATTAACAATTAAATCACTCGATACCATCCGCGACACTGCCCGGCAATTTATAGACGGAATAGGTGACCGGACAGTTTTTACCTTTAACGGAAAAATGGGTGCCGGAAAAACAACATTTATAAAAGCCATCTGCGAAGTGATGGGTGTAAAGGAAACTGTTAACAGTCCGACCTTCTCTATCGTGAATGAATATGAAGCTGCCGATGGACGGATCATTTACCATTTCGATTGCTACCGCATCACCAAAACACAGGAAGCCCTCGATCTGGGAGCTGAAGAATATTTATACAGCGGTAACCTATGTTTTATTGAATGGTCGGAAAACATGGCCCCCCTCCTACCCGATACCCTGGTGAATGTGGACATCGAGGAACAGGAAGATGGAAGTAGGAATGTGGTAATAAGTTAATATAATAATGTGATGATGGTAACTTAAGAGTTACGATTTTCAATCGCGATCTTTAAAACCCTATTCTACTATTTCGCGATTAAAAATCACAAGTCCCAAAATAACCTGCTTAAAGAATAAAAAAGATATTAGGACACGCGATTTTCAATCGTGTTCTTTAAAACCTTATTCTACTATTTCGCGATTAAAAATCGCGAGTCCCAAATAACCTGTTTAGAGAATAAAAAAGATATCAGGGATACGCGATTTCCATATCGCGTTCTTTAAAAGCTTATTCTACTTGTTCAATTTGGGAAATACTTACAAATAAAACTCTAATAGATCTTCTATTAGCCTTGTCCCTTTCCAATCAACCCAATTATCAACCAATCCAGCCCTAACCGGATTTTTAAGTGTATAATCAATGGCATAATGCAAATGTTTATCATCCCGTATTGTTGTATCATAGCTTTCTTTTTGCCACAAAGCACCACTTATTCCTTCGATTTTATTAATCTTATTAGCAGAAAAGCGCTTCACCGATTGTAATATATCCTGTAAATAGACAGTTTGACCCTTATCGTCCTTTTCCAACAACTTAAAAACCCAATGAACATGGTTCGACATAACACAATAAGCATAATTTTCAATCTTTTTGCCTTCCCAGAAAGTAAGCGTTTGAATTAGAATATCTCTATTTGAGTCTTTTGATAAATTAACAAGGGATTTATTCTGCAAATGAAGCAAGTCATCAAAAGCTTTCATAAATTTGTTACGAGTCAAATAATACTCCATTCTGACAGCATCAATAAGTTTACTATCCGCTTTATTATCCACTAGTATTTGTAATGTTGACTGGATATTTTGGAGTTTTAACTTATAATTATCCAACGCTTTAGGTGGTACAGCATCCTTTAGAGTCCATGTAACGAAATAGGCCTGACCCTGTTGTTGAAAATGTGGTAAAGCATGACGATAAAATTCTTTCTTTTCCATATCTTTGCAGTTGAATTAATTATCGGGTTCCAGATTTAATTATAAAACTCTTGTGGACTGTTTATCAGGGTTATTTATTGGGAATTACTTATTTAGGATACGCGATTTCCATATCGCGTTTATAAATTCGCGATATGGAAATCGCGTAACCCGAATATAATCTTTACAACAAAAACAAGTATAATTTGTTACTCAAAAACACTTAATTAAAGAATGAAAATGAAGAAGAAGTCCTCCGTCATGGAGCAGGTAAAAGCGGCACGAAAGCAAAGCCGGGAAGAAGAAATTCAGGCACATGGGAAATCGATTAATTATCGAAAGGTGATTGCGAGTAAATTGCAGTATAACCGCAAAAAAAATAAGGCAGACGATGAGGTTCTGCCTTATTTGTTTATATTTGCAGCATAATACTTACATTTAGTAATTTTATTTTGCATTTAAGTTATGTAAAATCCTGCATTAGAATATCTTCTGTATGGAAAATCATGCCTCCTTATTTGTAAATACATCATTCATTATTGGTTGTACGGCCATGGCTATTGTTTTTATAACAATACCCCTGCCATCCAATAAAGGCTTGAAAAAATACCGGATATCCCTGCGGTTACTGGCATGCGCCTATCTGGCCTTAGCTATTCTCAAAGCAAGTGCTATGGCATTTAATTTAGCACCCCTGAATCTACTCTCATTAGAAAGACTGACCATCTCCTCATTACAGGCTTCCCTTTTTACCATTGCACTGATTACTCTGCTGCGTCCGGGGTATATAACCAGACGTAATCTCTATATCCAGATAATACCGGTATTTATCCTTAATTTTATATACTGGTTGGTGGCATCCCGCTGGGGAAGTCCTGTTATAACAAACTACCGGGAACTATCGGAAATGGCTGTTCATCCTTCCATGCTTATCCGGGAATTCTATCTTCTCTTTTACATCGCCCAACTAGTTTATTTAACGCATATATTTAAACTTCAGGTACGTATCTACGAAAATGAGATAGATAATTATTTTGCAGACAGTTACCGGTTACATCTTTCATGGGTGAAGTATTGTTACCTGGCATCTCTATCTATCGGGATAAGCGCTATAATACCCTGCTTGATTGCAACCGAGTCTGTGTTAATAGTCATAACCGGTTTATACACCATTTTCTATTTGGTTTTCGGCATCTGTTACATTCAATACCCGAGCACCTACTTATACGTTGAGCCAGTCATTTACCCTATCGGAAATACATTGGAAGAGACTTCAAAAAGCAACAGGAGATTAGAATGGGAACAATTAAAAAAAATTATCCTAATAGAGAAATATTATCTTAACCCGGAAGTCAATATTGAGGACATGGCTCGTCATTTAAAGATAGGCCGTACTACCCTTTCTAAATTTATCAACAATGAAGAAAAGATGAATTTCAATGGCTGGATCAATAACCTTCGGATCGATGAAGCAAAGCAGATATTGCTCAACTTCCCCAAATACACCCTGATAGAAATATCCGAAATGGTGGGATACAGTGAATCTTCCAATTTCAGCCGCCAGTTCAAACATATTACCAACGTATCTCCTTCTGTCTGGAGGTTAAACTTCATAGCAAAATAGCCAATCCAACTTATATCCACAGATTCCCGGAGGCAGTATCAAAGTCAATCTCAAATCACACCTTCATATAGTGGTTCTTGAATAACATGTTGACTACTAGCATAAAAATCCGGTGAATACTAAAAACTTTCATTGGATTATTTCACCCATAGCCTGTCAACATTTTACACTTCCATATCAATTCGTACACAAGATTGTACAATTTGATAAATACGCATTCAGGATATTTGTTTTACTTTGAATAATATATTCGTACGAAACGTCAGAATCTGCAGGTAAGTATTGAAACTAATCAAAAAAAGTAAGAAATACTGATTACCTGATGCATTGAGCTGAACTGAACTGTAAATTATTACAACAGAGATTCTAACAGTATCACATAAACACTGAATGAGTGTACTTATGAAACATCTATTGCAGAAATACAACTAAAAAGTTACTTCAAACAAAAGAAAAAAGTGTTGCGAGTAACAACTGACAAGATATAAAAAGCGAATGGAAACCCGGACAACTGTACACCATGTAACTTGCAGCCATGCACGTTTAGCGAGCTACAGGATCATTTGATTCAGCTAAGCAAAGAATTGTGCCAGACAGAAACAACGGGTTGCTGAAAGGACAGAATAGGATCCTAGATCTTGTTACCCCTGAAAACAGGAAGTTATTGGAAAAAGCGGATATAGTGTTTGTTCCAAAAAATACGAAGCACTAATTAGTCAATTTGCTTACTTGCCGGTAAAAAAAATAAGATCGGAAATGAGAAAACGAAAAAGTCTCACAACTGGTAAATAAATCAGTATATTAACCATTTAAACTTTGAACTTATGGATTTTATTTTAGCAATGATCGCGTATTTTGGCTTTAATTTCATCCCTATGGGATGGGCTCTCTGTGATGGACATACTTTGTCCGTAGGACAAAACTCCGCTCTTTTCTCCATGTTAGGATATCTCTACGGAGGCGATGGTGTTAATAATTTTGGGTTACCGGATCTTCGGGGTCGTGTTATTCTCGGACAAGGGACTTCTTCCGTTGGAACTCATACCTCGTACTCTATGGGGAATAATACTACAGGAGTAGAATTCTTAAACCTTACGGTAAATCAGATGCCCATTCACACCCACACAGCTAGTATTGGAACAGCATCGACAACCATTAAGGCTAACTCAGCGATGGGAACCAGCGCAGGGCCTACTACCAGAGCAAATGTGATAGCCACGGCATCAAACGGGTTTCTTTACAATGGCAACGCCCCCGATACAACGCTTAATGTCGGCGGCGGGGCAGTTACCGGGACTGTTACTGTTGGGTTCAACGGAGGCTCTGCACCAGTTAGTGTTATGCAACCTTACTGTGTAATGAATGCCTGCATATGTACGAATGGCATTTATCCTACAAGAGATTAGAAGACAGATTTCCCAGAAAGAAGGTTTCTTTCGGGGAAATATCCATTCCTTGATTCATGATTCATTATTCGAACATGGGCAAAGTAACTAAAATAGGCTTTCTTTTTCCTTATTCATCAATTCACCCCAATATGTCCAGGGACATTATTGATGGATTTTACGCTGCTGTACCCAAACAGCACAAGAGGAGTTTTCAATTCTACCCTGAATATATTGATCAGGGGAAAAGAGAATTGGTAAAAACAGCCATCAACAAGCTCATTTCCTTTCACAACGTGGATATTATATCGGGATTGATAAGTTATAAATCTATTCCTGATATTATACCTATTGTCCATCAAAGGAATAAAATAGGATTCTTTTTTGATATGGGGGAATATTTGCCCCCTGTTTATGAACTTCCTGTTGACCTGTTCAGCAATAGTTTTCTAATCTGGCAACTGGAATACGCCCTGGGCAGCTGGAGTCAATCCACCTATCAAGGAAAGGGTGCAATGCTGATGTCGGTGTATGATGCCGGTTATCATATGCACAGCGCATTTTGGCAAGGTGCTATCAGTGCAGGTGCACAAGAAATAGACATGCATGTCATACCCTATAATCCCGATCATAAATCAATACTTCCTGTACTTCCCTCTTTTTTTGAAAAAATAGAAAAAGACAGAGTTGATTACCTACATGTTTTGTTCTGTGGAGAGGAAGCCATTGACTTTTACAGGGCTTTTAAAGAATCTACCCTGTATGGAAAAATTCCGCTGATAGTTTCACCCCACATGGCCTCCGATGAAATCATAAACAGAACCAGTAATTTAGACATTAAATGCTATTCGGCTTCCGGATGGAATTATTACTCCACTACTGAACAGAACCAACTTTTCAAAAGAACATATGAAACCTCGACCGGTAAGAAAGCATCTTTATTTGCCGTAATGGGGTACGAATCAGGACTTGCTTTCCTGAATGTTTTACCTGAACTACAACGAAACGACAAAGAGGCAGTTCTCTCTTTTTTTAGAAACGGTACAGTGACCGGGCCAAGAGGTGTACGTAACTTCCGGTTGGGTGAAAGACTTAATCAGCCTGAAATAGAGATTGAAAAAATTACATTTCAACCGCTTAATCCTTTGAAAATAATTATCGAACAAGGCAAAGCAATGCCTTATAACGCTTCCGTCTTTAACGACATACACAGCCTGTGTGTTTCAGGATGGGAAAACCCTTATTTATGTGTATAAAAGAATTATGAAAAATTTACAAATAAGATTATGAAAAAACTTTTACAATTAATACAGACAAAATCTCTCTTTTTGGGAATTAGCATCTTAATTGCCGGGAATACTTTTGCGTATACACCACCAACCGCATTGCAGGTTATTTGGTCTGGAACTGACCAATCAGCTACCTGTCATCAATATGGGGATTACATCACCAATGTAACTTTTGCCGGGATTAATAATACCACCGCTGTCGGTACATATGGCTGGCATTTTGATTATGGAAGAACGACTCCACAAGTAACTCCGGGAGAGGTTACCATAGGACAAAGTTATCCTATATCCATTACTGTCGCGGGACAAGATTTTGAATTTCAATACCTGGCGGTGTATATCGACTGGAATCAAAATAATGTTAATGGGATATCAGTATTTCCTTATACATTGGATCCAAATGAAAACCCTGTTGTATGGTATAGTTATACAGGGAGCGGATCCAAGACACTGACAGGAACAGTCAATGTTCCCGCCGGGATATCTCCGGGACAAATATACATGCGCGTCATGTTAGATGGTGATACCGGAGGAAGCATAGGGGGCGATTATACCTGTGCGGTTGGCTATGGGGAATTTGAAGATTATGTTTTAAATGTGAATGCTGCTGCAACACCACCTACTGCAACAACCGGCGCAGCAACCAGTATTACCACCACCGGGGCAACACTCAACGGCAATATCAACGCAAACAGCTCAAGCACAACCGTGACTTTTGAATACGGAACAACGACCAGCTATGGCAGCAGCGTGACGGCAGATCAAAGCCCGGTTACAGGAAGTACGACAACTTCAGTAAGCAAAGCTATTGCAAGCCTGACACCCAATACAACCTACCATTTCAGGGTGAACGGGGTCAGTACAGCAGGAACTACCAACGGGACAGACCTGACATTTACCACAACAGCAGCGGTACCGACTGCTACCACTACGGCGGCAACGGTCATTACCACCACCGGGGCAACACTGAACGGAAACATCAATGCGAACAATGCCACTACGGTCGTCAGATTCGAATATGGGTTAACAACAAGTTACGGCACAAGCGTTACAGCTACACAAAGCCCGGTTACAGGAACCACATCGACAGCGGCAAGTACAGTGCTTACAGGTTTGGTGCCCAACACAACCTACCATTTCAGGGTGAATGGGGTCAATACGGCAGGAACTACCAACGGTACGGATCTGACATTTACCACTACAGCAGCGGTACCGACTGCTACCACTACGGCGGCAACAAGTAT
>Ga0302203_1000339_pt1 | contig 19436 bp, 11 predicted proteins | sample II_Fen_E1_1_FD_194576 | JGI IMG/M metagenome (GOLD analysis project Ga0302203, IMG submission 194576) | Peat permafrost microbial communities from Stordalen Mire near Abisko, Sweden - II_Fen_E1_2 | ecosystem: Environmental > Terrestrial > Soil > Wetlands > Permafrost | place: Sweden: Abisko...
GCCGGATAGATGGCAGCTTTTATTTGTTATTATTTTCGCTCGTTCTTTAGCGGTCAGATTGTCGACTATAGTATCAGGCAGCTGCAAAAAAAGGTCGGAGATACTTTGTCCCTTGTCAGAGATTGTCAATAATAAAAGCCCAAGTCCCAGGATTAATTTTCGGGTCATAATATGATTTAATTTTTTATACTGTTTGCTGAGGATCTCAATCGAATAATAATATTATCGCAAGTGTAAATTTATATGGTCTCTTGTTTGTAACAAAAACAGAGAAATAAAATTGTATTTCTCTGTTTTAAAACTTAAAACTAATTCCTCTTCGTTGCAAACTAGGGGGAGGATCTGTTTTTTATTCAAGTTTTGATTCTGGAATATATCTCCACTGTACAAGTTCTTTTAATTTTTCACACAACGAACCGATAATCCATAAAGCTTGCTGTCGTAATTAGATCTGAAACAATTCATCTGATTGTAAAACAGTTCACGATCCCATGCGCGTAAAGTATCACTTGCTGTAGTACTCCAAAAGTAAGAATTGCTACCCATGTTACGAAACGTTCCATCACTATAACTCCTTAAACCTCCGGGTAAACCAGTAAAACCGCTTTCATTTGTGGCGCTGGTGTTAGGACTAAACCAATTTAGCACTCCAGCTTCTTTAAGTTTACTTCCGGCAATATTTTCACCACCCAAATAATTAGTCAGAATACTCCAATCTGCATCGGAAGGTATATGCCAACCTGCAGGTGCTATTTTACGGCTGTCGTTTACTGCAAACCAGTTATAAAGATGTCCGTATTTTGAACTGTTGTCTGCTGAATTGTTATAATCACATAAAGCACCTGTAGATAATGCTGTCCAATTATAATTGTTGGTAATATTCGGAATAGAATCGCCATTTAGATATCTTGTCGTTTTAAGGTTCTCGAGCATCCATACCTGGTTCCCAATTGTAATTGTGTGGTATACATTACCATCAATATCTGTAACTGTATTATTCGTAGACCAGTCCTCGAAACTAAGATTCAGGTTTGCTGCATTTAATTGTATATTAATTGTTTTCTGGTAATTGCGGGTGAATTTAAATTCATTCTGAGTATTTAATAGTATCCCTTTCGCTCCAACCCATTCTACTTTTACAAGAATTGAATCTGCATAAGTATTTGCATTTTTAAATATAGTAGTTAAGTCACCGCTTGGAACCTTGAATAAGCGAACAGATGTGCTGGTTTTAGTTGTACTGTTTAATTCAGTTGTGTCATTACCCATAATGATATTAAGCTTTCCATCTGTCAAACCATCTACAGTGTAAGTAACTCCAAATCCCATCCTCAGCAAATTAAAATCGATATTGGCTAATCCTTTTTCTGCAGTGACCGTTTTATCGCAATAGAACAGATCAATTTCAGGATAGTCTTTCACGGTAGTTGTGGTCAGCTTAGCACTTGAAATTAAATTAATGTCTTTAAGTGCATTGCCTTTTATAAATTTGTTTCCCAACAGTGTTTTGTTGGGCAAATAGAAATATCTGCCATCTGAAAGAAGATCTTGTTTTAATCCATTACCTGTACCTACTTTGAATGTGGCAATTTTAAAGTGATAAGACTTGCCGGTTGTCATGGCAATTTTCATACTGTCTAGTCTATCAAAAAGTCCATAATAATAGGCCGAATCATTTTCATATACTTGTATAGCATATATTACCTGATTAGGGATAACAGACATTTTTACATTGTTCCCTTTTACCTTCATAGGGACATCTGTATCTTGATTCAAGCTAATAAACGCAGGGTTTAATTTCACACTAATTAGATCTCCCTGTGATTCAAATTCATTTTTGCATGAATACATGAGTAACGACATGCATAAAATTAAAAGGTAATAATTTAGTTTCATGGTAATTTTTTTTTAGTTATTTCTATTTATAAGCTTTTGGTTTCTATATTGTTTTTTGTACCTGATAGCTATGTACATACTGCTACACAGATATACGCTATGGACATTGATTAATTCAGCAATTCTTTAAAGTCGCTATTGTTCAGTATTTCAACAGCTCGTTGATAGTCATTTTTATTTATTTGAATTTCCACGGTTTCTATAGGGTTTAATCCCATATAGCTACTCAGAACAGATGAGGCGGGATTGTCAGAGACTAACATTGTGTAGATTTCATATTCTTCCAGAGTAGCCTGTATATCTTCAGCAATTACTCTGTCGTCTATGGATAGCAGCAGTCTTAAGTCGTTTTCTTTCATAGATTGTTTTTGATTCGGAATAGTATAAATTTTTACAGTCCAAAAATACAAAATGAAATTAATTTTGCCAACAATATTTGTGTTTATTTTTTGTTTTGGATTAAAAAAGCTTATTATTGCCTATTTCAGTTAATGTAGGGCTGTTTTCAGGAGCGTGCAAATAACGCCAATGACACAAATTTTCGCAAATAGGATAGTTTACCGGGGAGCTGCGTTTATTTTTTCATTTAGGCTAGTATTTATACTAAAGAATTTTCAGGAGCAGGTAACTAAATAAGATTTGTTGATCTTCCTATATAAAATAACATATTGCTGCGGTTATTTAACCGCAGTTGTCTATTCCCGTTGTTACAAGACCATTAATTTTGTGCTGATTCATTCATCAGGTATTATTCAACTTAATTTACTCATAACATGAATATTGAAAAACTAGGATTTATAGGGTTGGGCAATATGGGACATCCCATGGCTAAAAATTTGGAAAAAGCAGGTTTTTCGCTTACGGTATATAATCGTACCGCCGAAAAAGCTCATGATTTTATAGAAGCATCTACGGTTAGTTCATCCGTCAGTGCATTGATAGCAAACAGCGATGTGGTGTTTACCATGCTAACAAATGATGCGTCGGTAAAAGCAGTGTATGACGAAATTCGGTCTCTTGATGTACAAGGGAAACTGTTTGTGGACATGAGTACTATTTCGCAAAAAGCAAGCATAGCTACTGCCAATGCACTGAAAGCAAAAGGAGCACGACTTATTGATGCACCTGTGGCCGGAAGTACGCAACCTGCTACCGAAGGAACATTGACCATCATGGTAGGTGGCGATGATCGGGATTTTAATCGTGCTTTGATGTACCTCGAAAAAATGGGAAAATCTATCCGGCATTTAGGTGAAAACGGGAAAGGTCTTGCAGCCAAGCTTTGTGTCAACTATTTTGTTTCGCTGATTTATCTGGGCCTGTCCGAAACAGTTCTGCTGTCCGACAAACTTGGTGTAGACCGCAATGAGATGTTGAGCATTATCAATGGTAGTGCTTGCGGAAGTGGTGCCACCAAAGTAAAAACTCCACTTTTGCTCGAAAACAACTTTGATCCGGCTTTTGCCCTCGACCTTATGCTAAAGGACATTTTGCTGGCTCAGGAGGCAGGTGCAGATTTTCCATTGTCGAAATCGCTTATTGAAACCTACCAGGCTGCACACGACAATGGGTTGGGTAGTGATGATGTAATTGGAATAATCAACTATATACAAAATAGGAAGTAAGAGAAATTAAATAATGGTTTTTTACACTCACTAAAAATCTTTAGGAGCACGCAAATAAGGTCAATGACATAATTTTTAGCAAATTAAGGTCTGTAAACAGAGGGAGGAGACATGAATAAGATTGCGTTTATTTGTGCCGTTTTCGAAACTTGTGTTTACAAAAAAAAGTCTTTGTGGAAATAGCCGAAAAATAAGTATTGAAAATTGTCTCAACACTATTACCTTTGCAGCTTATGTCAAACAGGGAATTCATGGAGCGTAGCGAAGAAGAAAAGGAAAAATTAAATACAAGTGAGATAGATAATTGCATCTCAGTTTTAGAGCATTTACTCGACAATGGTGATCAGCTGGTTCACTTGTCGGAAGAGCAACGAATAAAACTGATGAAGGTTGCGGGACAAATCAGTCGTCCCGACAGAGCGGAACTGAAAAAACGCAATAAAGGACTCAAAGTAGCTAAAAAGCAAGAACTCTCCGATATTAACCGTAAAGCCCGTGCTGCATCCAGTATTCGCAGTGCCCGTTTGGCAAGTGTATTTCAGGCTCCTGAACAAATATCCTTACCGGAGTCGGCTGCCACCGAAGGCAAACATTTTCTGACTTCCGAACAGAACTGTTACGTCTGCAAAAAACGTTATACCGAAATACATCATTTTTACGATTCGATGTGTACCGAGTGTGGCGATTTGAATTATGCTAAACGTTTTCAACGTTGCGACATGACAGGGCAGGTAGCTCTTATTACCGGTTCACGACTAAAAATAGGCTACCATACTACGCTGATGATGTTGCGTTCGGGAGCATCGGTTATTGCTACTACCCGTTTTCCTGCCGATTCGGCCATACGTTTTGCCAAAGAAAAGGACTTTGCAGAGTGGAGTCACCGGTTGCATATTTACGGACTCGATCTGAGGCATATTCCCAGCGTGGAACTGTTTGCCAGCTATGTGGAAAACAAGTACGAACGACTTGACATTCTGATAAACAATGCCGCACAAACGGTGAGAAGACCTGCCGGCTTTTATGCTCACCTGATGGCCAATGAGTCGCTGCCTTTTCATGAACATTCGGCTGATGTGCAATTGCTGCTGCAACATCATCATGAATGTATAGCGCAACTGGATTCGTTTAGCGGAGCAGGTTCGGATGTTGATGCCACTACACCTATGACTACCCGATGGAATGTACGTACTCCGGGAGTCGGTATTAAATCGTCGGCACAACTGTCGCAGATACCCTATAGTTTCGATAACTCGAACGAAGCAGTGGAACTTTTCCCGGAAGGAAAGCTGGATGTGGATCTTCAACAGGTGGATCTTCGGAAAACCAACAGCTGGCGACTGAAACTGGGGCAGATAGAACCTGTAGAAATGATGGAAGTACAGCTTGTGAATTCCATAGCACCTTTTATACTTTGCAACCGCTTAATAGCCCTGATGCGGAAAGATTATACGGGAAAGAAACATATTGTCAACGTGTCGGCTATGGAGGGTAAGTTTCATACTTTCAATAAAATTGACCGTCATCCGCATACCAATATGGCGAAAGCAGCACTGAATATGCTGACCCATACTTCGGCAAGCGATCTGGCTAAAGATGGCATCTTTATGAATGCTGTAGATACGGGTTGGGTGACCGACGAAGATCCGGCAGAACTATCCAAACATAAACAGGAAGTGCACGACTTTCAACCACCGCTGGATATAGTAGATGGGGCCGCTCGTGTGTGCGATCCGTTTATTGATGGCATCAATACCGGTAAACACTGGAGCGGACAGTTTCTGAAAGACTATTTTCCGATAAGTTGGTAATCAGTAATTGTCAATGGTAAATTATTAATTTTAAATTCAAAGCTGTGCTTTTGATGACTATTGGCCAGATCAATTGCCTTCGTGAGATTGTATCAAAAGCGTTATTTGCCTGTTTTTGATACAGTCTAAAATTCATTTTTTTAATTTCATGTGAATCTCCGTAAATGCACTTTTAGTATCTTCTTTATATTGAAGTCGTACAGTCCTGATTTTTGAAGAATCTGTCTAAATCCTGTTGGATGGAACTGCATGATGTAACCCAGAATCATTAAGTTTTTTAGCTGAAGTTCCCGCTCACGTGTAAACATTCCTTTAGTACCTTCTTTTGAACGGTTAGTAAACTCCTTTCTTATTATGTCCATAAACTGTGTTTGTTGTTAAAGCTGACGCTTATCTTCTTTGGTTGGACATTGAGGGGTACTCCTTATGCATCTATACATCTATAAAAATCAATCAAGATACTACTAAATATCAAAAAAAACTTTTTATTCTCGATGGAGACAAAGTGCTTAAGTGATCGACATTGATTTTTGATTTTAGATACTCATTTTAAAAAATAGATATAATTCACTGTTTACATTATCATTTCTAGAAATTTGAATCTATCAATTAAATCAAAATACATAACTTTGGTGGAAATTTAATGTAAAAGTAGAAGCATTAATATATTAATTGCAAATCTTCAATTTAGTTTAATTAAATATAATATTATGTTCTTCCCCAAAAATCATCTTTATTTACGTCCCTCTCTGATTACTATTTTATTTCTGATAGTTGTGATGTTGAATTCATATGCTCAAAATATGCCGTTGGTTGTTAAGGATCATTTTTTTTATATGCAAAAACAAAATTTAAAGGACACAATAAGTAGACGTACTAGTGCAGATTACCCTTTTATTGTTGGATACAACTATATTCCAATTACAAATAGCGAGAGTAACCATCCTTATTTTAAAGAGAATAAATGGTCAAACGGCTCTTTGGTTTATCAAGGCGTATTCTATCCTGTTGGAGGTTTAAAATATGATATTGAAATTGACAAACTTATTTATCTTATGTATGATAAGGATAATACAATAAATTGTGTTGCCCTGGATGAGAATTTTATTTGGGAATTTAGTCTTTTAAACTCAACATTTAGATATTATGATGATTTAAAAAATGATTCTGGAAAAAAGCTAAAAGCGTGTTATTACGAAGTAGTTTATGATGGAAGGTTAAAATTTTTGGTTCGTAATGAGAAATCAGAAACAATGAATGATTTCAGTGGCTCAACTAACTTATTTTTACTTAAGGATAGAACAATGATAGCTATAAGTAGTATGGGTAAATTGATAAAACAATTACAAGACAAAGAGAAAATAGTTAAGAAATTTGTTCGAGATAGTTCTTTAGTTTTGAATAAATCAGACTACTTATCAGCATCTAAAGTTTTGAAGTATTACGAAAATCTATAAAAAATGAAGTTATCCTTACATATAATACTTTTCCTTTTGCCTGTTTTTGTATCTGCCCAAACAAGCAATATCAATATAGCAAAAGATTATGATATAAAAGCAAATTGTGATTCAATGGCTTTTCTGAATTTTGTTGGTAACTTCGAAAAAGAACACCCTGTTAAATTCTACTTTAATAAATCTTGGTTGGATAAAGTTGTCGTAAAACAAACACATACGCAAACTAATTTATCTCAGGTTTTATATGATTCATTCAAGGGTTCAAACCTGGACTATTTAATTGATGGCTCAAATATTATAATCACCAAGAACTACAAAATAAACACTACATTGCCTGAAAATTTTTTTAGTTTAGAAAATAATATTGTCAATCACTCTTATGATTCAATTGATTTAAAATATACTTTCTTAAATCAAGAAAAAGTAAAAGTCGACAATTTGATTAATAAGGTAATATATATTGGTAGTCCGACAAACAGATCAATAGGCAATAAAGCTGTACTATCCGGAATTGTACGAGATGAAGAGAACGGTGAACCTATATTTGGTGCTCAGATATATGTAAAAAAACTAGATATAGGGACTGTGACTGATGCTTATGGCCATTATGTAATAACCTTACCTGTAGGTAGCAATGAGATTGTTTTTAAACATTTTGGTAGAAAAGAAAGTAAAATACCTATCATGATGTATAAAAACGGGACATTAAATGTCAACATGAAAGAAAATCTTGTTCAGCTGAGAGAAGTAGTAGTAACTGGCGACAAAGATAATAAAGTTAAGAATCTCAGTATGGGGCTGCAACGAATGAATATTGAAGAACTAAAATTATTGCCTACGACAATGGGAGAAGTAGATATTATTAAATCGGCACTTTTACTTCCCGGAGTACAAACAGTGGGAGAGGGAGCTTCCGGGTTTAATGTTAGAGGAGGTAGTGCCGATCAAAACTTAATACTTTTAGATGAAGCCCCAATTTTTAATAGTTCCCATTTATTTGGGTTCTTTTCTATTTTCAATCCTGAAATTGTCAAGGATTTTGAACTTTATAAATGTGGAATACCGGCAAGGTACGGTGGAAGAGTTTCATCAGTCTTTGATATTACAGCAAGACAAGGTAACCTTAAAAAATTTAGTGTAAGTGGAGGTATTAGCCCGATTACAGCTAAGTTGACAGTCGAAGGTCCAATAATAAAAGATAAATTATCATTTATTGTTGGCGTAAGAAGTACTTATTCTGATTGGGTACTCAAAAAGTTAGACAGACCGGAATTCAGAAATAGTAAAGCCGATTTTTATGATGTAAGTACCAAAATATCATACGATATAGATAAAAATAATTTTTTAAGTTTTACAGCTTATAAGTCAAAGGATTATTTTAAACTGAATTCGGATACTGCTTATAATTATAATAACCAGTGTGCAAGATTACTTTTTAAACATACTTTCACTCCTCAAATATATGGTAAATTATCAGCAGTATATTCTAATTATTTGTATAATATTTCGAGTTCAAAACTTCCTGAAACCTCATTTAATCTAAAATATAATATTGGCTACAAGTCATTAAAAACAGATTTCTATTATTCTCCAGATTTAAAACATACATTTAATTTTGGTTCAGAATTAATAAAGTATGACCTGACCCCGGGTACTTTTACACCTCTATCTTCAACATCGGATATTATTGCGGTTGATTTACCCAAGCAACGTGGTATTGAATCTGGATTATTCATAAACGATGAATTTGAGATTAACGACAGGTTAAAAATATCTGCAGGTTTAAGATATGCCTCATTCTTTGCTCTTGGACCTAGTAAAGTGTATAAATATGATCCGAATGTGTCACGTAGCACCGATAGTAGAATTGATTCAACTTCTTATTCATCTAACGCTATTGTTAAAACTTATAGCGGACCAGAATTAAGATTTTCAGCTCGATATAAAACAGGATCAGATAATTCTGTTAAACTAAGTTACAGTCGCATACATCAGTTTCTTCATATGCTTACCAATACAACCGCCATTTCTCCTACAGATGCCTGGACAATAAGCGACGCAAATATTAAGCCTCTAATTGGAGATCAAGTAGCTTTTGGTTACTATCAGAATTTATTATCAAATACAGTCGAAGCATCTGCTGAAGTCTACTATAAAGGAACCAAAAATAATCTGGACTATAAAGATGGTAGCGAACTTCTACTAAATCGTAATTTGGATGTTGATTTATTATCCGGAATTGGACGGGCTTATGGTATAGAATTTACTATTAAGAAGAAAAGCGGTATTGTTAATGGTTGGATTTCATATACATATTCCAAATCAGAACTTAAAATAGACGGAAAATTTGCTGATGAGAAAATCAATAACGGTCAATTTTATCCTTCTGATTACGATAAACCCCATGACTTAAATGTCGTTGTTAATTACAAATACACAAGAAGAATTTCATTAACAAATACTTTTACTTATAGTACTGGCAGGCCTATTACTTATCCTGTTGCCAGATATGATTTTCGGGGAGTAGAAGTTATGTATTACTCAAATCGGAATGAATACAGAATTCCGGATTATATAAGATGGGATTTTGCATTGAACATAGATGGAAGCCTAAAAACCAATAAACTGGGACATGGTTCTTGGTCTTTTGGAGTCTATAATATGTTGGGAAGAGAGAATGCTTATTCAGTATATTTTAAATCTACGAATAAAGGGATACAAGGATACAAACTTTCCATTTTTGCTCAACCAATAGTGAATGTTACATATAATTTTAAATTTTAAATGAATTAAAAATGAATTATAGAAATATTTATTTTTTTATCGTTTTGTTGATATGTATGGTTGCATGTGTATCACCATATTACCCCAATATCACTAAATATGAAAATTTGCTTGTTGTGGATGGACAATTAACTAATCTAACGGGACCTTATAAGGTCAAGCTATCAAGAACTTTCAAATATAGTGGCGGTAAAGAAGCACTGGGTGCTGGTGTACAACCTGCTGAACAAGTGACCGGAGCTCAGGTAAAAATAATTGATGATACTGGTATGGAAGTTCAATTGAAAGAAATAAGTAGCGGAGAATATAGTACCGCCGATACTACTTTTCACGGGGTTCCGGGTAAAAGCTATAAATTGCTAATCAATGTCAATAATGAAGTTTTCGAATCTGATTTCGAGACTATGAAAACGCCTACTCCTATTGATAAGCTTTATTGGGAATATAAGTCACCAGATAGTGATGGCCCAAAACGAGTTCAAATATTGCTCAATACCCACGATTCGACAAACAAGACACGTTATTATGCGTGGGAATATGGAGAAACCTGGAAATTTAAAGTACCTCTTGATATTGTTGGTAAACCAGATTGGAAAATATGTTATAAGAATGATTCTTCCTTCTTCTTAAATTTAGGGACAACTATAGAAAGAGCTGGTGATATAATTGATGGGCAATCATTGCAGTCTATTAATGAAAGTACCAATCGACTTTTCATTCGGTATTCATTATTAGCAAAACAATATTCATTCACTGAGCAAACTTATACATATTTTAAAAATTTAATCAAACTGAATCAAAATCAAGGAACGTTATATGATGTTACACCCTATTCGCTTGTTGGTAATGTAAAAAATGTTACCAATAAAGATGTGCCGGTATTAGGATATTTTGTGGTTGCGGGTGCATCCGAAAAAAGAATCTTTATAGATAGATCGGAACTACCCCAAGAATTTAATCCAACAAATGGGTTTGATGGCTGTATCGTAAATGAATTTTTAGTGCCTGCAAGCTTAACGAATTTTCGTCAGAATCCTCAAGTAGATTCACTAATGAAAGCCGGTTACGAAATATATGAACAATATAGTACAATGATAGCTAAGAATGTACCAGGTTTCCATTTGTCAATGGCAAGACCATATTGTTTCAATTGCACGTTAACGGGTGTAAGTAAAGTACCTTATTTTTGGACAGAAAAGAATAATAATTAATTGTATGAATATGGTTTTAAAAAAAGAAATTTTTATTGTCTTATTTCTTACAATAAAAATTATTGCAAATTGCCAGACAGACCCCTGTCTGAAATTAGTGACTAGTGCGGAAGATTACAAAATACAGGAGAGGGTCTTATTGACCTTGGATCAAGATTTTTATCTTGCAGGCGAGTCGATTAATTTTTTTTCATTAACTTTTGATGCTGCTCTTCAAATACCCATCGAATTTAGTTCTGTTTTATATGTAGAACTATATAATCAGGATAATAATGTTATAAGTGCTAAGAAATTTCTTTTAAAACAAGGAGAATGTGTAAACTCTTTAACTGTGCCGCGCAAGCTTGAAACCGGATACTATTATGTAAGAGCTTATACCAATTACCTGAAAAATTTTGGTCCCAGCGCATTTTTTACAAAAAAAATAAGAATTGTAAATCCGTTTTATAAAATTAAATATCAGGATGATGCGAATGTAGTCCCCGATAAAATGAAATTATCTATCTCGGCTGAAGGCGGAAAAATACTGTATGGTGTTGAAAATAAAATAGCTTTTCATCTGATTAACTCAAATGATAGTGTTTTTGTCCTGCTATATAAAAACGATTCCGTTGTTGCAAAAGTAAATTCCAAAAATGGTTTTGGCATTTTTAATATTAATCCAACGGTTAATAACAAATACAGAATTGAAGCTGTCTCACTAAAAAAGGAAAGAGCAGTTGTTGAATTAAAAAACATGGTACAATCAGGTGTGATTTGTAAACTTGATAGCGTTGACAAAAAAAATGCTTATTTAAAAGTAATTGCAAAAAACGAAGACAAATTTCCAATTTCTGTATTTGTCGAAAATAATACTATTTTATATAAGTACTCCGATACAATTGATAAACCTGAAGCTTTATTGAAAATTGAACTTCCAGTGGGTTTAAATAAAATAATATTAAAGAATTGCAATCAAGAGGAAGTCTCTGAACGTCTCATCTATATAAAGCCGCAAACTAAATTAGAAATTACAGCTAAACTTGATAAAGCGAAAGTCCTTCCGGGTGATTCTGTAACTTTACACATAAGCACTAATGTTAATGATAGTATTCATTATGTAGTTGCACTGAATTTGGGTACCCAAAATACTTCTTCGGGATTAAAAGAACTTATTGAATCAACCTTATACACCTCTTCTATACCAACATTTACAGGTGATGCTTCTTTCAGTGATCTGCAATATGTTTGCAGTAATCCAGAAACGGTTAATGATTATATACTTAAATTTCAAAATGCTGAAAGCACAAATCCAAGTTTGAGAAATATTAATTATTTGCCTGAAATTTCAAATGATATTGTTTCGGGAACAGTAAAAAGACTAAGCGATCAGTCATCTGCTACTAATAAAAGAATTTACATATCTTTTGTTGATTCAATATGTTGGATTAGTCGCAGTAGAACAGATGGTTCAGGACGATTTGTAGCAGCTTTGCCAGTTGACTATCAAGGAAGTAATTTAATTGTTACAGTAAAAGATACAACCGATAATTATATAGTGAAATTAGATGACGAATTCTATCCTGATTTTTTAAAATTAACCAAAGAACACTACTATCCCGATCCATCTCTTAAAAAAATCATAGAATCAAGAATGATCAATCTTCAAGTAAACGATGCTTATTCCGAACTTCATAAAAATACAAAACCACCGCGCCCTACTCTAAGATTTTATGGGTACCCTGACTCTGAACATAAGTTTAAAAAATATTTAGTACCCAATCTCGAAGAATTTATTTCAGAGATAGAGCAAAAAGCAACGATAGTAAGAAAAGAAAAAAAAGTGAATATCAGAGTCATTAATAAAACTGGGCGTAATATTATTGGTGATAATCCACTTATAATTTTCGATGGAATACCTTTGTTAAATGCTGATAAAATAGTTTCTATTCCATCTGATAAATTAGAATCAATACGAATTGTTTCCAATAAATTCTTCTTTGGGTCAGAGGTTTTTGATGGTATCGTTGATATAACATCAAATACAAAGTCTTTTGATTTGGTTGATATGGATAAAAATTCAATGAGAGTTCTGTTCTGCCCTATAATCACAGCAAAAGACAATTACATGCAACAAAATTCTTATTTTCCAAGGTATATATCAGATATTTACTTTGAAAAAATTAATTCGGTGTCTGGTAGCGCAAACATTGCAATAAATTTACCTCAAAATACAGGAAATTATTCTCTCTCGGTATTTGGATACACAAAAAATGGTGAGTGTGGAAGTGTATTAGAACCAAATGCTTTAGTAATCGGCCGCTAAAATTTCAGGATGATTCAAAGGTATAATTAAATAATATTCTTGTTATTAAGATGTAATTTATTTGAATTCATAGTTTCATTTCGCTTATGCAAAGTTTGTATGAAATGATATGGTGCGAGTCTGATATTTCATTTTAGTTTTCAAAGCCGATGGTATTTTACATTCCTTTCAGGGACTGTGGTGCGGAAAATACATTTGAAAACACTCCTGATTCTTGGAAAACCAGAACGAGCTACCCGACTGTTGGGTTTCCATAAAGGCCTAAAGTTACAACTGAATCGTAATATATTTTTTTAAAATGCGACATTATTTAATTTCTATTACTTCTTATGTGTAGACGGTAAATTAGAGTTTGTGGTTATAAAGAGCAATAATTCGGATACTTTCTAAATATTTATTTAGTAATTGTGTCTTGAATTATAAATAAAATATCTATTATCGAAAGTGGAAAATAAATGAGTATACTAGTTTTGCATTCTACTAACAGAAATTAGTTATCCTTATGGATTTGCTTTTGAATTAATAAGGATTCCGAGATTTTGTTTTGTTGAGGCATTCCCTATTTGTGGAACTGCAAGTGACAAGAAAATTTGTTTTATAACGATTAGTCATACTTAGTGTATTCCAAGCTGAGTGTTGTGTTAATCAATATTGTTAACCCCCAAAATAATCATCTTATGAAGAGAGAAATAGACGATAGTTGATTGCTTTTTATTATTGTTGGATTATTCGAATAATTAGTATTAAAAAAGATTTTTTTATTGCTGATTGTAAAGAAAATAATTTCAATAGGTTTTATTCTAAATTGAAATAAATCAATATAATAAGTTAATCAATAATATAATGGAAAAATATAGTTTCATCAAAAAGAAATTGAAGCTGACAAGTATATTGCTCCTATCATTGCTTTTCTTGAGCTCATCACTTGTCGCTCAGAATAAGCGTGTAATTAAAGGACATGTTGTAGATGAAAAGAACCAACCTTTAATTGGAGCAACTGTATTAGTAAAGGGTCTTACAGCTACAGCTACAATAACTGATCTTGACGGACAATTTTCGCTCATGATCCCAGCAGATAAACACACACTTGTGGTATCATATGTGAGTTTTGATACTCAAGAAATAAATATTTCGGGAAAAAACTTTACTACGGTAACGTTGAAAGAGAATAACGTCAATTTGAGTGACGTGGTGGTGGTTGGTTACGGACAACAGAAAAAAGCAAGTGTAGTAGGGGCTATCACTCAAACAAAAGGAGAAGTACTTGAAAGAGCCGGAGGTGTTTCAGACATAGGTTCTGCGTTAACAGGTACTTTGCCAGGTGTCATTACCGTATCAACAACCGGCTCTCCCGGAAGTGAGACACCAAAAATTTATATTCGTGGTGCGAGTACCTGGAATAATACTGATCCTTTGGTATTGGTAGATGGTATTGAACGCGCAATGAATAGCGTTGATATCAGTTCTGTAGAAAATATATCCGTTTTAAAAGATGCATCTGCGACGGCAGTGTACGGGGTAAAAGGAGCCAATGGCGTTATCCTTATTACCACCAAACGTGGTAAGGAGGGTAAGCCCGAGATTCGCGTTACTGTCAATACAACAGTGAAGATGCCTTCTAAGTTAGCATCCAAGTATGATTCGTATGATGCGCTGCGTATACGTGATTTGTCAATAGAAAGTGAACTCGGTCTTTATCCTACTGCCTCTTGGGCTAAATATACACCTTATTCTGAACTAAACAAATACCGTAATCCTACCAGCCTGGCAGAGTCAGAACAATATCCAAATGTTGATTGGCAGGGTGCATTGGTAAAGAAATCTACCATTGATCACAATGCAAGTGTAAATATATCAGGAGGTACCTCGTCGGTGAAATATTTTACTTCGGTAGATTATCTGGACGAATCTGATATCATGAAACATTATGATAATGGTAAATCATACGACCCCGGATATGGTTATCAACGATTGAATGTCCGAAGCAATTTAGACATTAGCTTAACTAAAACCACTCTTTTGTCGGTTAACTTAGCCGGTTCTTACGGTGTAAAACAAGATGCATACGGACAGGATGCATGGGAATACCGTATCTGGTCAAGTGTCTATAGTGATCCCCCCGACATTTATCTTCCTAGTTATTCAAACGGCTCATGGGGTTACTATCCCGTAAATCCGGTAGCAACCGTTAACTCGGCACAAACGTTGGCAAACAATGGTGCGAGAAAAACGACTACTAAACAGATCAACACAGACTATACATTGAAACAGGATTTGGGTATGATCTTAGCTGGATTGTCAGCAAAGGCTACTCTTTCTTATGACAATACTTTTGTTACTCAAGGTGGTATTTATGATAATGGAAATGTACAACAAACATATATTGATCCTGTTACGGGTGCAGTAACTAATAGCCAGTTTTTGGGAACAAATCAATTTGATTGGGTACCGACTCATTGGACTACAAATGCTGATGCAGCAGCAAAAGATGCTTACAGTAATGATATGACATATCGTAAATTATATTATCAATTACAGTTAAATTATGCTCAAAAATTTGGTAAACATGATGTGACAGCTATGGGATTATTCAGCCGTGATAATTATGCAACAGGCAATGATTACCCCTATTTACGTGAAGATTGGGTTGGTCGTGCCACCTATAATTATGCATCCAGATATTTTGCTGAAGTCAATGGAGCATATAACGGATCAGAAAAATTCAGCACTACTCACCGTTTTGCGTTCTTTCCCTCTGCTGCATTGGGATGGATGCTTACTGAAGAACAATTTATGAAAGAAATTAAGTTCTTGGATATGCTGAAAGTACGTGCTTCATGGGGACAAGTGGGAAGTGATAATATAACCGGGTATAGTCGTTGGCTTTATTTAACGCAATGGGGGTATGGTAACAATGCTGCTTTGTCAACTACCGGAGGCTCCAGTCCATATACACAGTGGTATGTAAAAGCTTTAGGCAATGAAGATCTTCATTGGGAAAAAGTAACAAAGAAAAATCTGGGTGTTGACTATGCCTTTCTTGGTGGCTTATTTACAGGTAGCGTGGATTTCTTTAATGATTATCGAACCGATATTCTTTTGGATGGAAGTTCTCAGGCAATACCTTCTTACTTTGGAACTACAGCTCCTGTAATCAATGTGGGTAAAGTTAAGGATCATGGATACGAATTAACCATACGTGTAAATAAACAGTTAAATAAAAATTTTCGCGTATGGGGAGATTTTAGCATGACACATACTGTGAACAAAGTTATTGACGCCAATGATGCTCAATTGTTAGATGATTATCGGAAGAAAGCTGGAAAAGCATTAAGCCAGAATTATTCATACGTAACCAAGGGTTACTATAGTACATGGGATCAGGTTTATGGCAGTACGCAGTTGAATACAAATAATGCAGAAAAATTGCCAGGTAACTTAAACATAGTAGACTATAACGGTGATGGTGTCATCAATGATAAAGATAAAGTTCCTTATGGGTATCCTGAGATGCCTCAAAATACTTATAACACAACAATAGGTTTCGAATGGAAAGCTCTTAGTGTGATGGTTCAGTTTTATGGTGTGAACGACTGTAACCGTTATTTTGAACTGGGAAGCTTTGGAGGTAATTTGGATAATGTGTATAAGCAAGGCTCTTACTGGTCAAGAACTAATATGACTGCTGATGTTCCTTTGCCACGATGGGATTCACATATGGACTTTTATACCGGGTCAACTCTTTATTTATATGATGGGTCATACCTTCGCTTAAAGAATGTGGAAATTGCTTATACTTTTAAGGAACGTTGGATTAAAAGTGCCGGTATTAATTCGCTTCGTGTTTATTTGAATGGTGATAATTTGGCTTTGTGGACTAAGTTACCCGATGATCGGGAAGTGAATTTGGGAAACTCAACCGCATATCCTACAGTTAAACGCGTTAATTTAGGTTTTAATATAACTTTTTAAAAGAATAGATATATGAAAAAGTATATATATATAATGGGAGGGGTTTTAGTCTTTTTGCTTGCAATAGGGCTTAACTCATGTAAAAGTTATCTGGATGAAGCTCCTGAAGCATCAGTTTCTTCTACAGCAGCTTTTTTGAATTTTACTAATTTTCAGGGCTTTACGGAGGAATTGTATGGCTGTGTTCCCGATTATACTGATGCAACTTGGGGAGACTCCTGGATGATGGGTGATGAAACTGTTGGTGCAGCTGGTGGGTCATATACAAATGATCATTTTGACAAAGGAGATTATTGGGGATGGCAAGAAGGCTGGGTTCCATCCTGGTTGTATATTGATGGTAAAGTTAATACTGCAGTGAGTGGTTTTCCTCCTTCAAAAGGACTATGGGGGAATGCATGGTATGGTATCCGTAAAGCTAATTTAGGGTTAGCCAATCTGGATAAAATGACTGGTACTGATGAAGAAAAAAGACTAATCAAAGGGCAGTTGATGTTTTTCCGCGGATGGTTTCATTTTGAACTGATGAGTTTCTTTGGAGGGCTTCCATATATAAATAAAGTGTTGGATGTTAGTAATAAATCGGATTTACGGTTACCCAGATTGAGTTATCAACAAACTGCTGATAGTGTTGCCAGAGACTTTAGGGCGGCGGCTGATCTGTTACCTGTTGATTGGGATAAAACTTCAACTGGTGCTTCAACTTCGGGTAAAAACCAACTTCGAATCAACAGACTTATGGCATTAGCTTATTTAGGTAAAGACTATTTGTATGCTGGTAGTCCTTTAATGAATAAAGAATCGACAGGTAATGCAGTTTTTAATATAGACTATTGTAAGAAATCAGCTGCTACATTTAAAGAGATGTTGCAATATGTGGACAATGGGGAAAGTTTTCATAAATTGGTACCTTTCAGTAAATATTCATCTTTGTTTTATTCTGCAGGGAGCAGTGTAACGCCAGGGTATCCCGAGGCTATTTTTATGAGTGAAGTTTATAGTGCCGGGTTTAATGGCTGTCCCTGGGGACCATGTGCTATATTTACCCCTGCATCAATAGGTGGTGGTAATGTATCACCAAATGCCCGATATGTGGAAAACTACGGTATGGCAAACGGCTTGCCAATTGACGATCCAGCATCGGGCTATGACCCTACTGACCCATGGTCGAATCGAGATACTCGTTTTTATAATGATATTGTGATTGATGACGATCAGGTAATTAGTGGTTCTGCTCCAGCTGATAAAGAAAAATTCCGCTATGCAGCGTTGTATACCGGAGGCGCTTGTCGCAGTGATGCACAGTGCAGCCGTACCGGTTATTTGTTGCGCAAGTTTACACCGATGACATGTAATGATATTGATGGGTACCCTAACTGGGGTAGCGGTAGTAATTACATGCATCTAGCCTATATGCGTTTGGCCGATGTCTATTTGATGTATGCCGAGGCTGTATTGCAAGGATATGGTTCGGCAACCAGTACTGGTCCGGACTATTTAACTCCAGAACAAGCAGTAAATCTAATTCGTGATCGTGCAACAGTTGGTCATGTTGCGGCACAATATGTTACAGACAAAGACAAATTTATGACCGAAATTATTCGTGAACGTGCTGTAGAACTTTCGTTTGAAGCAGACATACGTTTTAATGACTTACGTCGGTGGATGTTGTGGGAGAATAATAAATATCTGGAAAAGACAGCGGTTGATTTTAATCGTGGGGCGGAGAAAGGAAAAAATGGCAAGCCCAAACCAATCAATCTGACTGAAAGGGTGATTTTAACTCGTATCTTTACTGATAGAGCTTATTGGTTGCCTTTACCGACCAAAGATGTATATCTCTATCCATCATTTGGACAAAATCCGGGTTGGTAAAAGAGAGTTTTCCAAACTTAAAAAGAAAAAAAATGAAACTTATAAGAATAGGAATGATTTTATGCGGATTAAGCATCGGTTTCTTTTCGGAAGTTGCAGGGCAAACTACCGATATAAAAAAATCAATAATTTCCGGTAACGATTCTTTAGTGCATGTGGCTTATGGAACCGTTGCAAAGAAAGATGTGATTGGTGCTATTTCCGTTCTGAATCCATCAGAATATCTGGACAAAAATTATGGAACTAATGCGCTGGAAGGCATTGATGCATTAGTTGGAGGCAGTAATCTCTGGAATCAGGGAACTGCATTGGTTTTAATTGATGGTGTGCCAGGTGCAATCACCGATGTAATAACTACTGAAATAGATCAAATCACATATCTGAAAGGTGCAAATGCCATTGTGCTCTACGGAAATCGCGCTGCTAATGGTGTGATTTTGATTACGACAAAGCGAGGAAAAATTGGAGAGATAAAGAAAAACATACGTGTGAATGCGGGT
>Ga0302203_1000349_pt1 | contig 19185 bp, 16 predicted proteins | sample II_Fen_E1_1_FD_194576 | JGI IMG/M metagenome (GOLD analysis project Ga0302203, IMG submission 194576) | Peat permafrost microbial communities from Stordalen Mire near Abisko, Sweden - II_Fen_E1_2 | ecosystem: Environmental > Terrestrial > Soil > Wetlands > Permafrost | place: Sweden: Abisko...
TGTCTGGATTCATTCTCACCAACCAGTCTAATCCCCACTTAGCTTCGTCCAGCACATCGGGTATGCCATTGCTGCCTTCCAGTCCATTCGCCTGAAAATGGTCGGCAAAAGCCTGTGGATATTGGCTGTAAGCGAAAAGCATTTGATAGATTGCATTTGCCGAAGTAGTAACATACTGCAGATAATCTGAAGCGTCATGCCATCCACCCCGGGCATCCATCTTCTCGCCGTTACGGGTAGGGTGATAAATGATTCGTCCATCATCCCGGTGACAAGAGTCTTTTAAATACGGATTAAATCCACAACGTTGTTGCCGCATATATTTCAGGGGCATCTCAGCAGCAGAGGCATAAACATCACGTCCTATTTTGAAAACAGGAGACTGTGCCTGTCCTGCAACAATAGAATAAGAGCCGGGCCTGTTAAAAGCAGAAAAGTTTAAACGGGAAGTATTCTTAAAAGCATCTTGTGCTCCTTTTGACAGGACTGTTTTACTTCTAAATACTACTTTTTTAGTAAGATCATCTACTATTTTGAAGTCCTTGATACTCTCGGATTGATTGGTCACCCATACAGCATTCTTACTATCATCGGGCAGGTATCCCGCCTGATTTACCCTGATCCATTGAGCCGGGAATACGGAAAACTGGTTTATACTAAAAAGAAAACAGAGTGTTAGTTTTTTCATAAAAAGAATATTGTATTAAGCCTTCTGATCATCCAATTTTTAATTCCGTTTATCCTTTAATACACTGACTGATTTGCCTGTGAAAAGATCTGAATGAATCTGAACGTAAAAGTATTATTTAATTCAATGGGCGCAAACGTTTGCAGCCATTATTTACATGTTTAAAAGCAGACAGAATCGTTGCTTCAACAATTCCGTCACTCCTGAATTTATATAGTAACAAGTAGTAATCTGATATTGAATGTCCAGTAATCTAAAGAAAACAAATCACTTACTGTTTGCTCAAAGGATAATTTTCAACCGGAAAATCCTGATTTAAGCCCTCTTTCCCAAAAGCACGCCTGCTGGTCTGTTACTCTACCAACAGGTTTAAATGCAATAATGTTCAAAGTCTCCCGGTTCGCCTAATGCCCAAACACGTTGTAACAAGAGGTGTTTTTATCATAACTCAGTAAATATAATAAGGCTGATTCATAACTCCTGTTTCAGAGCTTAGCAATGGGTAACGAGCTGTATCTTTAAGTACCTCCTGTATAGTAGCCGGCTTCCCGTCAAGCATGACCAATGAATTAACCAACCTCACTCCGTGGCTGTAATCCATATACCAATGAACATGCCCCAAATACAAAGGTTGTATGAAAGTGCCGTCCGGCTTATACCATCCATAAATGGCAACTTTACCTGTTTCGGCCTGTAATCTGTTAGTAATGACAATGTCTTTTTTTAATCCATCGACGATAGTTGTTGTCCGGTTCCATCCGGTACCAAAGGCTGCTAATGCTTTTTCAATTTCCTGATTGTGCAATGCAAACATTCCCACCAGTTCATTTCCGTTCCCGACAGGAGCATGCGTAATAGGTGAAATCCGATAGGTCGCAGCTTTCGAGACGGTATCGACAATACGGGTGGTTGGCAATGAGCATCCCAGATAATCGGCAATGGCCTGGGCTGTTTCCGGGCTTACGGGTATCCTGCAGAAATCAGCATTAGAGCCGATAGCCAGATAGTCGGGCGTCACCTGCACCTTGCATACACGACCGTTGGAATGAAAGTTTACATCGACAAATGATTTACAAAAATCAGGGGTATTCCCGCTTTTTATTTCCTGAAGTATCAGGGGCTCACGTTGCAGATAGGTCATATCCTTAATCCTTTCCATGAATGCTGACCCCGTCACTGCATTTGCCTGCCTTGGCCGGAACTGTGCTCCCGAATAGGTCAGATTAGCCTGCACCAATGATGCATAGGCTCTTGTTGGTAGTGTGTGCGGATAATAGGTATAATCCTTTTCTTCCAATGCAGTGCCCGAAAGGATGGATTGAATAAACCCGTTCCGTTCCACCTGGACGGTATGCAGTATTGCTTTTTCAGGATTTGTTTTCAGGATAAATTCAATGCGGTTATTCAATGCCCTGTATTTCCAGAAATCAGCATTAATAGTTGTTTTGAAAGCAAAATTCTTTTTCAGGCAATCAATCATCCGCTTGCTCCTATACCAGGTTCCACCCGTAGCACTGACCACCGGTTTGCCGTTATACAATGCCACACTGTCATTATAAGCCAGAACGCATAGCGAATTCGCAGCAGAGGACTTCAACCACTTCGATAGCTTCTTGCCGTGATGCAACGCCTCATCATACCCGTAATTACTATCAAGAAACGAGATGCGCTCAATGTAGGATGGTATTTTATCAACACTGTTGATATAACCCAGTACAAAATAACCTCCACCGCTATGTGAGTTTAAGGTCACTTTAGTATCAAAGGAACTGAAGATAGCCCTGACGGAATCTACCATTGCTTTTATCGTCTGATCGGGGTGTTTTGCCCGCCATTGGTTCCAGGCCTTATGACTTGACTCTACATAGCAAACCACCACATTGGCATCGGTAATCTTACTACGCAGGTAACGGGTCTGTGCTCCTATATGCTGAGTATCGTAATGCCAGTCAGCAACGGTTAATTCGGTGTTGCCAATGGTGTTTTCTGTCGTGTTGCCGTTTGGCAAAGCATAGAAAATGAGCATGACTTTTTTATGAGGATCGAAAGTGATTGCGGAAGGTGCGTTGATATGGAATTTTACTTCGGGTGCCCAAACAGGGGAATCAAAAACTCTGACTTGTTCGTCGTTGTAAATGCTTTTATGGAACCCGCCAAGGACAGTGGGCTGTGCAACTGAGTAGATTGAACTAAGAAATAATATAAATAGACTGATGATACTTTTCAATGTAAATAGATTATTATGTATTGGATTTCGGGGGTAAAATTACAAATAATTTTGAATAATGCAAACGTTTGCAGAACCTTTTTATCGTTTTGGCAACATTTCTTTTCATTTAACACATGAGATGTTAACAGATACTTAATGAACGGAGTATGTAAAACAGGGTGAACCACATGCCATTTTTTATCTCCCGGTTTCGAACAGTACAACGACAAACCGGCTATTGATGTATGAAACTACCCGACAGGATCCAGACATTGATTCTTTTAAAATAAACTCAGATCAAAATGAATGCAGTGTAATTATGGCCTGTTGACCTTAGTACATAACAAAGAACGGTTTCATCGCTAACAGACATAAAATAAACACATTAAAGCGAAATGTCACCACAAAGTTCACAAAAGAATCACAAAAGTTAAGCTTAAATTCTACCAAACTCAATATTAAGTACACACAACAATCTTCGGTTTTTAATATTAGATCTTAAATGCTCTTAGTATTTTCATTTTTTGTGTTCTTTCCGGTAAAATAGAATTGTTTTTGTGACTTTTGTGGTGACTTTTTTTTTATATGTTACTCTCTATAAATCTATTTTGTAATTATTGCTTTTTTTTGTCATGTACGCAGCCTGTTGACTTATTCCATAAATTACATTCTGTCTGCCTGTATCTGTTCTATCCACCTTTCAAACGCCATCGGTTCAAAGATAAACCGTAACTAACCCCTATATAACCCGTATATATTCCGTATCTATATAAATAGGGGATATATACGGGTTATATACGGGATATATAGGGAGTATATAGGGAATACCGGTGAACAGGCGGTAGTAAAACGGCGAATGAACGGCGGAGCAACGGCGCGGAAAAACACAGGGTAGCTTTTTAAAATATATTGCTTATTTTTGCCTCAAATAATGAGAGGATGGAAAAAGTAGAAAAAATAATCTGGGGAATTATTGGAGCCGGTGATGTATGTGAAATAAAAAGCGCACCCGCCATGTACTCTATTTCTAATTCTGAAGTGAAAATGGTGATGCGCAGGAATGCCGCCAAAGCCGCCGATTTTGCCAAGCGGCACGGAATTGAACGCTGGACTACAGATCTGGATGAGTTGTTGAATGACGATGAGATAAATGCCATTTACATTGCAACTCCTCCGGGTAGCCATGCGGAGTTAACCCTTAAAGCCGCAAAAGCAGGCAAAGCAGTTTATGTGGAAAAGCCTATGGCGAATTCGTATGCGGAATGTGTATCGATGATAAATGCCTGCCGGAAAGCTGACGTACCACTTTTCACGGCCTATTACCGACGGACATTACCCGGTTTTTTAAAGGTGAAGGAATTAATTGACAACGGAAAAATAGGGGAGGTTCGATTTGTGAATATTGAAATGTATCAGCCTTTGCGGCCTGACGTTGTTGCCAATTCGGAAAATAACTGGAGAGTAATTCCGGAGATTGCGGGAGGAGGATACTTTCATGACCTGGCTTCCCATCAACTGGATTATCTTGATTTCGTGTTTGGACCCATAGCTGAATCAAAAGGGATAGCAGTTAACCAGGCTCATATTTACCCGGCAGATGATATTGTAGCAGCCTCATTCCGATTTGAAAGTGGCGTGATCGGTTCCGGTATGTGGTGTTTTACAACAGATGCCGTTTCAGAGAAGGATAGTGTCCGTATTGTCGGATCAAAAGGAGAGCTTACATTTAATACTTTTGGGAGTCCGATGATCATCAACGTTGTAAGTCAGGATACCGGCAACGAAGAGTTTAGCTTCAGTCATACGCAACCGATACAGCAACCTCTAATTCAGGCTATCGTTGATGAATTGCGTGGTGTGGGTAATTCTCCAAGTACGGGAATCAGCGGTGCACGTACATCGCAGGTACTTGAAAGCATTGCCTGATTCAACGTGCGTATTGTCTATTCAGATATTTTGATCCCAGTAAATAAGAGATGGTTAATGATATTCCCCCGAAGACATCATTGCTTTTTGACACCATGCTGGCCTTATCTGAAGTAAATGTAGGGGGTTTAAATCCATCAATATAATCTGAAAAAGGGAAATTATAATTAATTTCAAAACCCACTATAAAGCCATTATTAAAATCATGACGATACCCGCCTCCAAAAGGAATAACCGGGCAATAGTAGGTTTGTTTATAGACATAACGGGCTATTGGGTTATTTGGATCATAATTTAGATTCGCATCACTCCTTAAGAGTCCAGCTCCAAGAAATCCATAGATAGAATTTGGCGTTGAGCGATAATAATACTTAGGACCAATGATAATGGAGTATTCGCCCAATACCGAAGCTTTCAGGATCTTTGTGGAAAAAGAATATCGCCTGGTTTGTGTCAAAGAGACTAAATCATTTCCCGTAAAATTACCATAAGTCAATTCAGCTCTGTACCCAAAATTATTTGGAAATAATTTTCGATACCCCATCGACAGGTTATAGTTTTTAAAGATATCCTGACTGAAAGGAGATTCCGTTGGATCGGCAAAGCAGTATTCCGGTCCAATAGAGAATATGAAATAGCCCTGCATTTCTTTATTCTCATTCACTAACCCTCTACTCCGCCTCTGAGCATGAAGTTCTACAAGAAAAAACATAATAATTAAAACAGATAATAGGAGTCTCTTCATTGGGACATAGTATTACTTTAAATATACTTTTCTTTGAGATAAACAACTGTATTTTAGGGAGTTTTTTAAAAGTCAACAAACGCACATCTTACAAAAAATCATCAATATCTAAAGCTACTGCCTCCTACGAATTCACGTAATAAGGAAGTTGGAGGTATCTCCCGATCTTGTATAGGTACAAAATAGTTTAGGAACTTAATTAACCGGTGGGTTTCGGTATATTCATCGCAATATTTCGGCACCTCAGCCAGGATAGGCTCGGCATGTCTCTTCAAAACGGCTAATTCAAACAATAAAGCCGAATTAAACAAGACATCGGCATTTTCCTGGTATGGGAAAATCCATTTTTCTTCACCACGACGGACACTAGGCCAGCGGGCAATGGTTTCGCGGGCTGAATAATTACGAAAGCGATAATCGCGGATAATACGTCGGAGCAACCGCGTATCGGTAGTAGGTATCCAGTTATGGTTATCAATGGATATAGTGGTTAGGGCCGAAACATATATTTTAAACGTTGTGTCGGAAGGAATATCCTGAATCAAATCGGGATTCAGGGCATGAATGCCTTCCATAATCAGAATACTGTCATCATGCAATTTCAGCTTTTCCCCTTTATAATATCGTTTTCCATCTTCAAAATTAAAGAATGGGATTTCTATTTCTTCCCCATTAAGTAATTGCTTGAGGTTTTGATTAAACAAATTCAAATCCAGTGAATGCAAATGTTCAAAATCCCAGTCCCCGTTTTCATCAACAGGTGTATCCTCCCGATTAACAAAATAATTATCGAGAGATAAGACTACCGGTTTTAGACCACTTACAATTAATTGAATGGAGAGCCGTTTACTGAAGGTTGTCTTCCCTGACGAAGAAGGGCCTGATATCAATACAAAACGTACTTTTTCGGAACGCAGTGAGATCATATCGGCTATCGACGCTACTTTCTTTTCATGTAGCGCCTCCGACACTTTTATCATGTTAAAAGACTGGTTATTCCGGCAAGCCACGTTGAACTCGGCAACATTATTCAGTCCTAAAATTTCATTCCAGCCTACGTACTCTTTAAATATATCGTACATTTTAGGTAACAAAATCACTTCTTCGAGCTCAATAGGGTTATCACGACTAGGTACCTGAATCAAGAGACCATCGTAATACTCAACTAAATCAAAGATCGTAAGATAATCGGTGGACGGCAATAAAACGCCGTTATAGTAATCAATAAAATCATCAATCCTGAAAAAACGAAAATACGGATTCCCCAGTGTTTCAAATAGAGCGATTTTATCCTGCTGATGAACATGATTGACAAACAACTCTTTTACCTCTTTCGTCTGCTTTTCCTCACAAACAATTCGTTTCCCCTGAGAAATAATTAAATTCACCCTTTCTTTTATCAGGGAGATTACTTCCCGGGTTACCGGTTGGCCCATGTTGTCGAGTTTACAATAATAGCCTTTTGAAATAGGGTGCTCAATTCGAAGGGTAGCTTGCGGAAAAAGTTCGGAGATAGCCTTAGCCATAACCATGCTTAGCGTACGGACGTATACCCGCATTCCTGAGGGGGTGCTTGAATCGATAAATTCAATATCTTTGGGTTTGTAAATCAGAAAATTTAAGTCTTCCACTTTGTAATTGACCCGGGCAGCCATTACGGGATACTTTAATTTGATGTTAAGATCCTTATATATTTCAATGACAGAGGTACCTAATGGATAATCATGATATGATTTTGTGTTTTTACAATAAATAGTTACTTGTTTATCCATGTGTTCAAAAATATTAAAATAAAGTTTTGTATAAATCCGGTGTAAAATTACATTATTTTTTTTAAATGTATTTATTTGAAGGTCTCTAAATTTTGAATTACATTTGCATCTAGCTTTGAAAAAAGTAAGAGTCTATTTATTAATTCGTGTTTATTACACAGTCAGTTTAACGAATCCTGGAATTTATGAATTTATTTAATGTTTATCCGCTATTTGATATTGAAATCGCAAAAGGAATAGGATGTAGTATTTATGATAATCATGGAATTGAATATCTTGATTTATATGGTGGTCATGCTGTTATTTCAATTGGTCACTCACATCCCTATTATGTTCAAAAACTGACTCAACAATTAGAGAAATTAGTCTTCTATTCGAATTCGGTTGTAAATCCATTGCAAAAAGAACTGGCTGAGAAGCTGGGAAAGATATCCGGATATCCGGATTATGCCTTATTCTTAGTAAATTCGGGTGCCGAAGCGAATGAAAACGCATTAAAACTGGCTTCGTTTCATACAGGCCGTAAAAAAGTCATTGCATTCAATAAGAGTTTCCATGGCCGTACGTCAGCAGCTGTTCGCGTTACTGACAATTTAAAAATTGTAGCGCCTATTAACGAAGGGTTTGATGTTGAATTTCCGGCTTTGAACGATATAGAAGCTGTACGTAAATCGCTCAAAAAGAAAGATGTTTGTGCTGTCATCATAGAAGGGATTCAAGGCGTTGGGGGAATACGTATTCCGGATCCTGAGTTTCTGAAAGCATTGAGCGAAGAATGTAAAGCCACCGGAACGATGCTGATTCTTGACGAAGTGCAATCGGGATATGGACGAAGTGGTAAATTTTTTGCCCACCAGTATGCAGATATCCGTCCGGACTTAATTACGATTGCCAAAGGAATGGGGAATGGTTTCCCTATTGGCGGGGTATTGATAAGCCCGGTTTTTGAAGCTTCATTCGGTTTACTCGGTACCACTTTCGGAGGAAATCATTTGGCTTGTACAGCGGCAATAGCAGTACTTGATATTATCAAAGTGGAGCATTTACTGGAAAATGCCGAAAAAATCGGGAATTACCTGATGGATGAATTGAAAAAGATCCCACAGATAAAAGAAGTCAGAGGATTGGGGTTAATGATTGGAATTGAATTTGAACAATCTGCAAAAGAAATCCGAAACCGCTTGTTGTTTGAGAAAAAGATATTTACAGGGGCAAGTGGAACTAATGTTATCCGGTTATTACCTCCTTTATGTTTATCAAAATCAGATGCAAACTCTTTCTTAGCCAGTTTCAAAGAGGTGATTTTATCTGCATTATAAGATTAAGACAAAACTCAGAATGCAGGCCTGACTCAGGTCTGCCATTTCAATCCTTATTTTTTAGCTGAAATTTGCAGACATCGTTGATGCATCTTTCGATAGGTGTAAACTGAAAATTAATCTTTCCTTTAATTTTCAAGTTAGAATAGTATTCCCTTGCTGAAACCGTACGGGCAGTGCCACGATCGATCAGTGGACGGAAATGGAATACCCGGCCTATTGCTTCTGAAAAATATCCGGCTATCAGCAGCGTTCGCTTGCCAACACAGATAAATGGCCTGTGCTTGCCAAAACCATCAGCTATCCAGCTTAAAATATCTTTATTGGAGCAATTTTCGCCTACTACTATAAAGCGTTCGCCGGATACATCGCTTTTAGTCAATTGTATCATAGCCCTGACAACATCACGTACATCAACGTACCCACTTCCACCATGGGTATAAAATATCAATCCTTTTTTAACCTGCGAAAAGATCTGAGAGCTTCCGGACTCAGTTCCCGACACACCCAGTATAACACCCGGATTTACAATAACAGCATTCAGCCCTTCTTTTATCCCTTTCCAGACTTCCTGCTCCGAATAGTATTTACTTCGAGAATACGGGGAATGATATTGATTATCTATCCATTCCGAGTTTTCATCAACCTGTTCGTTATTAAAACCTTTGCCACAAGTTGCAATTGAACTGACAAAGCACAACTTAGTAATATTATTCTCAAGAGCCGCGCAAACCACATTCCGGGTTCCTGACACATTGGTATCAAGTAAGGTTTCAGCTTTTCCATTGAATGAAACTAACGCTGCACAATGAAAGACAATTGAGATATCGTGGAAAGCATCACGAATGGAATCAGGGTCAAGGACGTCAGCGAATCGCCAATCAATCCTGGCTAAATACTCATCGGGAGTAGGAGTGTAAAAACTAAAAATAGTACGTAACGGGTTCAGGTTGCCAGCCGGACGACGAATTGCAGCAACACGGTCATTTTCCTGTAACAAATGCCAAATTAAATTTCCGCCCACTAAACCTGTAGCACCAGTAACCAGTATCATTTTTTCATTTTTTGAATTGTAGCTCAAAAATACGGAAAGAAAACCGTATTTTTGCAATTCATTTTCTGAAAAGATAAAATCGTATCCAAATTCAACATGAAGACCATTTGTGTTTATTGCGCGTCAAGCACCCAGGTAAAGCCGAGTTATTTTGAAGCGACTGCCCGGCTAAGTAAGATCTTTGCCCAGGCAGACCTATCGGTTGTATATGGCGGAGGCTCTATGGGGCTAATGGGACAGCTGGCAAACAGCACGCTGGAAGCGGGGGGTAAGATTACCGGTGTCATTCCCAGATTTATGTGTGATGTGGAATGGAACCACACCAGTCTAACCGAATTGATTTTGGTTGATACAATGCATGAACGCAAAGAAAAAATGGCAAAGATGGCGGATGCCGTTGTAGCATTACCCGGTGGTTGTGGAACCCTGGAAGAATTATTGGAAGTAATCACCTGGAAACGGCTTGGAATTTTCACAAAACCAATTGTTATTGTGAATCTGGAAGGTTACTTTGATGCATTGGTATTAATGCTAAACCGTGCCGTTGATGAACATTTTATGCGTGATGAACATCGTCAAATGTGGAAAATCGTTGAAACACCGGAAGAAGTACTTGAAGCCATTCAAAATTCAGCCGACTGGGATTCAAATGCACGAAGCTTTGCAGCACTCTAAAACAAATTATGATTCAGCAAGACACCATACAAGTACTCAGCGACAGCACAAGCGCAATACCGGATTCACTGGCTAGTCTTGATTCGTTAGCCAAAATGGATTCATTAGCCAGAATGGATTCCTTAAAAGCAGTTGCCGATTCCTTAAAAGCAATTGCTCAAATACCCAAAGGTTTTTTAGGAATACCCCATCCGTCACTCCCTCAGACTGAAAGTTGGGTATTTATAATGCTACTGGTACTTTTATTTCTGCTGGTATACTCTGTTTCAAATTCTGCAAGTTTAATTGCCGAGACTGTGAAATCATTTTTCCAGGTAAAAGAACGTTCCAGTATATTCAGCAAAGCAACTGTAAATGATTTTCGACTACGCCTGTTATTAGTGATCTTCTCCATCGGGGTGTTCAGCTTATACATCTATCTGATCATGTTTACACCTGATCGACCTTTCTCAATCAAAACATATGGTTACTTTCTGATATTAACCGGGCTCTTCTTTGGAATAAAAGCCTTGCTCTTTAATGTGATCGCATACGTATTTCTGACTCCTTCAAGTCAGAAACTGGCCAGAGAAAGTTATTTAAATATTGTATCAGTTTTAGGGGTCAGCCTTTTTCCATTTCTTATCCTGCAGATTTATATCCCCTCTTATTTATACAACACGATCGAAATAATAAGCCTGATATTATGTATAGCAGCATGTATACTCGTCATAATTAAACTATTTCAAATATTTTTCCATAAAATAGTAGCTTCTTTTTATATATTGTTGTACCTTTGCACCCTCGAAATCTTACCCTTAATTATTTTGTACGGGGTATATAAATTGATCGTATAGTGCTATTAAAATTAAAAAATTACTATTTTGAAAATCAAGAAGATACTAGTATCACAACCAAAACCGACCACTGAAAAGTCGCCTTATTTTGACATAAGTGAAAAGTATAATGTCAGAATAGATTTTCGACCGTTTATCAAAGTAGAACCAATTTTGGCTAAAGAGTTCAGAGCTCAACGGATAAACATTTCAGAACATACTGCCATCATTTTTAATGCGCGCCACGGGATTGATCATTTTTTCAGGTTGTGTGAAGAGATGCGCATTGCTGTACCAGAAACGATTAAATACTTTTGTGTTTCCGAGTCGGTAGCTTTGTATCTACAACGCTATATACATTATCGCAAACGGAAAGTATTCTTCGGAGCTACAGGAAAACTGGCTGAATTAGTGACTATTATGAATAAACATGTAGAAGAAAAATATTTATTTATTACTTCTGATGTTCAAAATGAAGACACAATTTCAACACTTGAAAAATCAAAGATCACATACAATAAAGCAGTTATGTATAAAACTGTAAGTAATGACTTTGGGCCTGATGAAGAGTTTAATTATGACATGTTGCTGTTTTTTAGTCCTATCGGCATTGCCTCTTTACTTAAAAACTTTCCGAACTTTGTGCAGGGAGATATACAAATCGGTTGTTTTGGGGCTACAACAGTACAAGCAGTTCGTGATGCCGGATTACGACTGGACATTGAAGCACCCCTACCCGGCATTCCTTCGATGACAATGGCATTGGAAAACTATTTAAAAGAAAATAACAAAAAAGCCCGAAAATAATTCGTTTTATAAACAATATTACTATCCCAAAAGTATCGAAGAATTTCCGTACTTTTGGGATAGCTTATTTTTAACCCATGACCCATCAGAATTCATTTTCTAAATCGGAACATCTGTGCGGTGAAAAACGCATAACCCGGCTTTTTACACAAGGTGATGCATTTATTGCCTATCCCTTACGTGTAGTATTCACGATTGGTCCTAAAAGCGATGATGAACCGGCAAGCATTTTGGTCAGTGTACCTAAGAAACGATTCAAACGTGCCGTAAAAAGAAACAGGTTAAAACGGCTGATACGTGAAGCCTATCGGCTTAACAAAGTATCATTCATTGAAAAATTAGAAGAAAAACATCTGCAAATGCATATTGCTTTCAACTACGTTTCGAATGATGTGCTAGACTTTACAACCATAGAGAAAAAAATAAAACTTTCGCTGGAAAGATTGATCGATAAAATTGAGTCAGAATGAAAAAAGCACTTCAATTTATTGTATTACTGCCGGTTTATTTTTATCGATACAGTATATCACCTCTTATTCCCCCCCGATGCCGGTATACTCCCACTTGCTCGGAATATGCCATTGAAGCTGTAAAAAAACATGGCATACTGAAAGGAGGCTGGTTAGGCATAAAACGTATCATCAGCTGCCATCCCTGGGGAGGCAGTGGCTATGACCCTGTTCCCTGAAGACGAACAATCTTCAATAAGATGAATCAATATGCTTATAGTTTGGTTATAACAATAAAGAAAAATTGTATCTTTGCCATTCGCTTTAATTTTTTGAGAACCTAAACTGATTGAAGAAACTTGTAAAACATATACTCCTCTTCCCATTTGCGTTGCTTTACGGAATAGTGACGGGAATTCGTAATTGGTTGTTTGATCAAGAGATACTTTCTTCAACATCTTTCAACATTCCGATTATTTCTGTTGGCAATCTGGCTGTTGGGGGAACCGGTAAAACTCCTCATACAGAATTCATTCTTTCAATTCTACAAACAGAATGGAGAACCGCCATGTTAAGCCGTGGATATAAGCGAAAAACAAAAGGTTTTCAGTTGGCCAACAATAAATCTGACAGTCAAACGATTGGTGATGAACCATTTCAGATCTATAAAAAATTCCCTAATGTTACGGTTTCAGTAGATGAAAAACGTGTTCATGGAGTCAATAAACTACTTGAGCTTATTCCTGATTTACAACTGGTTGTCCTGGACGACGCCTATCAACACCGACATATTCAGGCCGGACTATCCATTTTATTAACTGACTTTTCTAATTTGTATAGCAGGGATATGCTTTTACCTGCCGGAGAACTAAGAGAATGGAAAAGTGGTAGCTCAAGAGCAAACATCATAGTGATTACAAAATGTCCTGAAGACATGAAGCCGATTGATATGCGTTTGTATGAAACTGAATTGAAACCGGAGAGCAATCAATTGCTTTTTTTCTCCTGTTTTAAATATGATGAATTAATACCTGTTTTTCCAACATCAGTCCACGAAGAATGGACTTTTCAAAAGATAAAGGATACGAACGCCGGGATATTATTAGTTGCCGGAATAGTTTCACCTGAGCCAATTCTACAACAGTTGGCAAAGTATACCACTAATAAAGTAAAAACCTTGTTTTTTGAGGATCATCATGCATTCCAATCAAAAGATTTTACGCTAATAACCAAACAATTCAATTCAATTTCAGGTACTGATAAAATCATAATCATAACAGAAAAAGATGCTGCACGTTTAGTATCAAATTCAAACTTCCCCGAAGAATTAAAACCCAAAACTTTTGCTCTGCCAATCCGGGCAAAAATATTACATGATCAAGAATCATTATTTATTCAAAAAATTAAAAATTATGTTGTTGAAAATTCAAGAAACGGCTGATTTCCTACGTGCCAGAATTCCGTCCAATCCAAAGACAGGCATCATTCTGGGTACCGGATTAGGCAACTTAGTGACTCAGATCACCGATAAAACAGAAATCCCATATGAAATAATCCCTAATTTTCCAGTATCAACAGTCGAAGGTCACAGTGGAAAGCTTATAATAGGGAAACTGGGTGATGTGGAAGTATTGGCCATGCAAGGTCGTTTTCATTATTATGAAGGCTATGATATGAAAGCAGTCACATTCCCGGTACGGGTAATGAAAGCTCTTGGTATTGAAACACTGTTGGTTTCAAATGCCTCTGGAGGAGTAAATCCGGATTTTGAAATCGGGGACTTAATGATTATTACTGATCATATAAACCTTTTTCCTGAACATCCTTTACGCGGGAAGAACTTTCCGGAACTGGGCACACGTTTCCCGGACATGAGCGAGGCTTATTCAAAGGAATTGATTGCAAAAGCAAAACTAATTGCCGCAAAACACAATATCAAAGTTGTAGAAGGTGTGTATGTCGGGACTACCGGGCCTACTTTTGAAACGCCTGCTGAATATAAATACTTCAGAACAATTGGTGCTGATGCAGTAGGCATGAGCACCGTTCCGGAAGTAATTGTAGCCAATCATGCCGGGATACGCTGTTTTGGCATTTCCATTATCACTGATCTGGGTGTACCTGGGAAAATAGTGGAAGTAAGTCATGAAGAAGTACAGGAAATTGGAAATTCGGTTCAGCCACTTATGACGCTTATCATGAAAGAGCTGATTCATGAGATTTAATATAAACTAAGGTCAAATCTTAGAACGATTGATTATAAAAGAAGGAAGTGCGATGTCGCACTTCCTTCTTTTATAATTAAGCTACTTCAACAACTTCGTATCCAATAGCATCAACTGCACTTTTTATTGTTTCATCGCTTACTTCATGAGTAAGCTTTAGTTTAGCTGAATTTGATTCTAAATCAACAACTGCCTCTACACCTTCAATCGCGTTCAAAACCTTTTCTACACGCATTGAGCAATGAGGGCAACTCATGCCTTTAATTTGCAACGTTTTTTCTATCATAATTTTATCTGTATTAATTGGTTGTTTTATATTTGATTTTAATTGATTGGTCTTTGAAGACCCGGAGACTATTGGTTTAAACCGTAATAACCGAAGTGCATTCAGGACTACTGTTACAGAGCTAAAACTCATGGCAGCCGCAGCAAACATGGGATTTAGCTTCCATCCCAGAGCAGCATAAAAAACACCGGCTGCCAGCGGTATGCCAATAATATTATAAAAGAATGCCCAGAATAAGTTTTGTTTGATATTAACCATGACAGCTTTGCTTAGTTTAAGGGTTGTCACGGCATCCAACAAATCACTACGCATCAACACCACATCAGCCGATTCAATGGCAATATCAGCCCCGGCACCTATGGCAATACCCAGGTTAGAACGCATTAAAGCAGGAGCATCATTGATACCATCCCCTACCATGGCTACCGTTTTGCCTGAAGCCTGAAGGTTGGCTATCACTTTATCTTTATCCTGTGGCAATACTTCAGCCACAAAAGAGGATATGCCCAGTTGAGCCTGAATGGCAGCAGCAGTTTTTGCATGATCACCGGTGAGCATGACAACTTCCAATCCCATTGCCTCAAATTGCTCAATAGCTTCTTTACTGGTTGGTTTTAGGATATCTGCCACAGCAATTATTCCCAATATCTCTTTTCCTCTGGCTATAAACAAAGGCGTTTTTCCTTCGTCAGCCAATTTATCAGACAATTGGGGAAAGTCATGGAGAATTATCTCTCGGTCAGTCATCAGTTTTAAATTTCCTGCCAGATAATTTACCCCATCAATCGAAGCTTCTATTCCCTGTCCTGGAATAGCTTGAAAGTTATCAACCTGCTGTATTTTTAATTTACGGTCTTCGGCTTCCAAAAGAATTGCTTCTGACAAAGGATGTTCAGAGGGTTTTTCGAGTGCCGCAGCAATCTCCAATAATTGACTTTCTGAAATAGATTTTCCAATAAGGATATCTGTTACTTTTGGCTTTCCTTCGGTTATTGTTCCAGTTTTATCCAGCACGACAGTATCAATTTTATAAGCCGTCTCGAGCGATTCAGCTGATTTTATCAGAATCCCATACTCTGCTCCTTTGCCTGTTCCCACCATAATGGCAACCGGAGTTGCCAGACCCAGTGCACAGGGGCAGGAAATTACCAGTACCGCAATGCCAATGGATAATGCAAAATCAAACGGATAACCAAGTAACAACCATACTAAAACAGATAACAATGAAATGCCAATTACGACAGGTACAAAAATAGCACTGATTTTATCGGCTAACTTTGAAATGGGAGCTTTAGAAGATGAGGCATCCTCTACCAACCGGATAATGTGTGCCAGTGTCGTGTCATTTCCTACCTTAGTTGCCTGCAATGTAAAATAACCCGATTTATTGATGCTCGCAGAGAGTACAGTATCGCCTTTTTCTTTAAATACCGGCAAACTTTCACCGGTCAAGGCCGATTCATCCAATGACGAATTACCGCTTTCAACAACCCCATCTACGGGGACACGTTGTCCAGGCCTTACTACTACTACATCATCAACTATGACCTGTTCAACAGGTATCTCAAGTTCATGGTTCTCCCGAATAACTGTTGCCGTCTTGGGTGCCAGGTCCATTAAACGTGTAATGGCATCAGTTGTACGGCTTTTTGATTTAGCTTCGAGGTATTTGCCCAGCGTGATAAGTGTCAGAATAGTTGCACCCGATTCGAAATATAAATCCTGAGAGAATTGCCTGACAGTTTCCATATCACCATGACCCAAGGCATACCCAATCCTGTAAATGGCAAAAACGCCATAGACAATAGCTGCCGAGGAGCCGATAGCAATCAGGGAATCCATATTAGGGGCTCCCTTAAACAATGTCTTATAACCAACCTGGAAATACTTTTTATTGACAAAAACGATAGGCAGGGTCAGCAAGAACTGGGTAAAAGCGACTATGAGTGCATTTTCAGTGCTATGGAACGAATGCGGGTAAGGTAAACCAATCATATGTCCCATAGAAATATAAAGTAGGGGGATTAAAAAAACAAGGGATATCCACCATCGCATCTTCATTTCAGCCTGCTCCAACTGAACATAATCCACTTTTTGTATTGAACTTGCCGCTGAATTAGTAGCCGTTTCGCGAAGATGGGCTTCATAGCCGGCATCAACAACTGCATTTTCAATAGTTATGACATTGAGATTTTGTTCATCAAAACTTACTGACATACTATTCGTAAGTAAATTCACATTGACAGCCTTCACACCTTCTAATTTACTTACACTTTTCTCGACATGTGCCACACAAGAGGAACATGTCATACCGGTCACATCAAATTTTTCTGTTTTCATGAACAATTCTTCCGTATAGCACAAAAACAGTAATGCCCCAATAAAGTTCACTATCAGGTTTTATGCTTGTGCAAAATTAGTAAAAATAAAGCTTTTGTCCTTATACTGATATCATTTTTCTATACCTTTGCGTACGACGTGATAAATGATTTTTTTACAATATGAACGGAATTTCTGAAAACACAGACCCAACGATAGAACAAACTGCAGTTTTATTAATTGATATCGCCTCGGCATTAATGTCCTCAGGAGCCCACACTATGCGTATTATTCAAAATGTAGCCCGGATGGCTGAAACCTTTGGATATGATTTGGATCTTTCTGTTTTTCAAATGAGTATCATGATGACTATCATCGACAAAGAAGATCCGGGGAAATTACTTACTCAAATCAGAAAGATTAAGCCGTTGCATTTGAACTTCACCATTGTATCCGAATTAAGCACATTAAGTTGGGATACCTACGATAAACATCTCCCCTTCGACGAAGTTACATCTAGCTATCACCATATTATCAATCAGAAGAGGATGAACAGTGCGCTGGTATTGTTCTTGGTAGCCGCTGCAAATGCTGCTTTTTGTGGTTTATTCAGAGGAGATTTTATTGCGATGACATTTGTGTTTTTCGCTACATTCGCCGGTTTCTTTGTACGGCAGATAATGATAAAAAAACATATTAATCATTTGGTAGTATTTACAACCAGCGCATTTGTCGCTTCCATACTGGCCGGCATAGGTTATGTGATACACGTTGGGCACACACCGGAAATAGCATTGGCTTCGAGTGTGCTGTTTCTTATTCCGGGAGTGCCAATGATCAATTCCATTTTGGACATATTGGAAGGACATATTCTTATAGGCATTGCCCGGTTGGTAAATGCAACCAGTTTAATTATTTGTATTGCCATTGGTCTATTTACAGCCATGTTAATATTAGGATTGGAAAAATTATGACAAATGAAATGATTTGGATGGTATTACTGGATGGATTAATGGCTGCTATTGCCGCAATTGGTTTTGCTGTAATCTCCAATCCACCACGCAAAGCGATTTTTGTATCCGCCATATTAGCGGCTCTGGGACATTCTTTGCGCTTTTTCCTGATTAATTCAGGATTGGATATATCCTTGTCGACCTTTGTTGCTGCGACATTTATAGGACTGTTAAGTATCGCATTTGCCCGTATTATCCATTGTCCGGCAGAGGTTTTTTCATATCCTTCGCTGCTGCCTATGATTCCAGGGATGTTCGCTTACCGAACAATTCTGAGTGTTATCCGTTTCATGCAAAGCACAGATACACTTCAATCACAACATTTCATGATGGATTTTTTTCACAATGGAATGACCACTTTATTTATTATGTTGGCTTTGGTTGTGGGTGTCTCATTACCTATTTTGCTTTTTCCTAAACTTTCTTTTTCAGTTACAAGGAAATACTAAACAGCTCAATATATAAAAAAGACAAAGTACGATCTCACATCGTGCTTTGTCCTGAAAACAAAATATCCAATTATCAAAATTGTCCTAGAAAATTTAATCCCATTATTCTGATTTTGTTTAATACAAACTCTTTTTATTGTTGTATTCTATTTATTTAAAACGTAATTGTATTCACTGTACTTGTTGTTGAAAGTGTAGTCGTCGATTTCAAAGTTGCACCTGTTGTTGAATAGGTTCCTCCGGAATACAATCCATATCCGGAAGTACCACCGACAAAGCTACCGCCGGTATAACTTCCGCCGGTATAAATTTTATATGTAGCCCCTTTTGTTAATGCAGTGGAAGAAAAATAGAAATAATATCCTCCATATTCAGGTTTAAAAGTAACCATATCCGTACTATTTGCATTCTGAATGTGGAGCAAAGAAGTGGAA
>Ga0302203_1000352_pt1 | contig 19116 bp, 17 predicted proteins | sample II_Fen_E1_1_FD_194576 | JGI IMG/M metagenome (GOLD analysis project Ga0302203, IMG submission 194576) | Peat permafrost microbial communities from Stordalen Mire near Abisko, Sweden - II_Fen_E1_2 | ecosystem: Environmental > Terrestrial > Soil > Wetlands > Permafrost | place: Sweden: Abisko...
TTCCTCCAGGGATGCATGGAAGGGTGGGTTGCAAATAGTAATATCAATAGGCTCTGTCCGTTCCATGATGCCATGAAAAATATCCTTGGTGTTTTCCTGAAACCTCAGGTCTATGCTTCGTTTAAGGAAAGCATTGTAGTTTACAATCTTACTGGCCGATTCAATGGCTACAGGGTCTGACTCAGAACCTATGAACGACCAACCGTATTCTTTGTTTCCAATGATCGGAAATACACAACTGGCTCCTACACCAATATCCATACATTTAATTTTGAACCCTGTAGGTATTTTCCCGTTATTGCTGCTACCCAATAAATCGGCTGCATAATGGATATAATCAACCCTGCCCGGGATTGGCGGACACAAATACCCCGTTGGAATATCCCAGTAATCTACCCCGTAGTAGTGCTTCAACAGGGCTTTATTCAACCATTTTACAGCTTTTGGATTGGCAAAGTCAATTGATTCATCTCCATAAGGATTCAATTTTACGTATTTACCTAATTCAGGACAAGTCACGGTTAGTTCTTTGAAGTCATAACGTCCCCGATGTTTGTTGCGCGGATGTAAAATTGTTTTCTCTGTTGGATGTTCTTTCTTGATATCGGACATATATGTGTTATTTAATTTCTTTCTTTATCAGGTTATGCATACCTAAGCATGCCGACTTATTTATTTAATAATTTGCGCTTTTTAATTTCATACAGGTCAAGCCTGCGGTCTTTCAGGTTTTTCACTGTTCCAAAGCTGTGTAACTCCCTGATCAGATCTAAATCGACATCTGCAATTAGTATCATTTCAGTATTCGGGGTGGCTTCCGACTTGATCCCTGTAGTAGGAAAGGCAAAGTCGCTGGGTGTAAATACCATCGATTGAGCGTACTGGATATCCATGTTATGCACCTTGGGCAGATTACCAACACTACCTGCGATAGCTACATAGCATTCATTTTCAATGGCTCTTGCCTGTGCGCAGTAACGAACCCTTGAATATCCGTTTTGCGTATCGGTCAGGAACGGAACAAACAATATATCCATTCCTTCGTCGGCCAGTAACCTGCTTAATTCAGGAAATTCAACATCGTAGCATATCAGGATTCCTATTTTTCCGCAATCGGTGTCATAAGTCTGTAGGGTGTTTCCGCCTTTCATACCCCATGCTTTCATTTCATCAGGGGTAATGTGCAGCTTTTCAAAACGTTCCACCGACCCGTTACGCCTACACAGGTATCCTGCATTATACAGGGTATCCCCGACGAGTTCAGGCATACTTCCGGTGATGATATTTATGTTGTAGGCTATCGATAATTTTGAAAACTCTTCAACAATAAGCGTGGTATATTCTGCCAGTTTCCTGATAGCCTGTGCCTCGCCCATTTTATCAAATTCAGCCATTAAAGGAGCATTGAAAAACTCAGGGAAAAGTGCAAAATCACTGTGGTATGCACTCAGCGTGTCCACAAAGTATTCGGCCTGTTGCATGAGTTCGGTTACATCTTTGTAAAGACGCATTTGCCATTGCACTAATCCAAGACGGACAATCTTTTTTATATCTATGGCCCTTTTCGAAGGCTTTTCATAATAGATATTATCCCATTTTAGCAGTACTGCATAGTCGCTCGAAGCTTTATCGCCTTCCAGATAACCCTTAAGTACCCTGACCGGATAGAAATCATTGGATAGTTGAAAGTTCAATACAGGATCTGAAATCTCCCTTGATTTCACTTTCTCAATATATTGTTTAGGACTTAGCTCCGATTCATAAGTATGGTAATTGGGTATCCTGCCTCCAAATTCAATTCCCTTTAAGTTCAGTTTTTCACAAAGCTCTTTGCGGTAATCGTAAAGCCTGCGTCCCAACCTGAGCCCTCTGAATTCAGGTTTAATGAATACATCAATCCCATATAGTGTGTCCCCTTTCTGGGTGTGGGTATTGAACGTGTAATCTCCTGTAATCCGTTTGTAGGTATGAAGCTCTTCAAACTGTTCGTGATCGATAATAATCGATAAGGCACAACCGGCAATATGGCCATCTGCCTTAATAACAATCTGTCCTTCCGGAAATTTGTCAAGTAGTGTCTGTATCTGATATTCCTCCCAGTATGGATTTGGTATGGCCTGATAAGCAATGATCATAGCCTGTTTTATTTCCTGATAATCGTCAATGGTCAGAAAATCAAGTTCAATGTTTTCTATCTTTTGTGTCATATGTTTATTTAAAATTGCATTTCAATAATTCCTTTCTATAGCATGAAACATGCACAATAGATGAAACCTGCATTCGCTCTAATACTTTTGGTGATAGAAAGTTTACAGTATTCTTTGGAAATATTATTCTTTGTCAGACAAATGTAAATTGATATATATTCCAGAATGTAACAAAGGTACTATATTTCAGCCATGAAAGTATATTTTGAATGATTTCAATCAAAATATTAAGCCTTAAAGGGGTAATTTAAATCAACTTTACTCACAGGTTTTAAATTTTATTCCGGAATGGAATGTGATTAAATCGTTTTATAATTCAACTACGCTACAGTTTAGACTTATGGTTGTCTTGAAGTGTGGGCGCAAAGGGAAGGCTCATTTAATGAAATGTAAAGGGTCTTTTCTTTGTTGTTCGTAGAGTGACTGTGTGAAAAACTCTTTCAATAAATGTCCGTGAATGAATTTTTTTATTCCTGGTAGGTAATTACTTTTTTGGTTACTGAAGATGCACTGAAATAACCTAATGCGCCATTGCTTATGTTCGAAACAGGGTTGGCCGGTGATGCATTTTGCCCACCTTCACTGTTAGCAGTGCGGAAATACTCAAAGACTCCTTTGTCAATACACTCAAGCCACACGGTTATTTTATCTCCGTTTTCCAGTTTGGGATTAGTCACTGTTGGCGTATAATCTGTCGACATAAACGAGCAAGTTATTCTTTCCATCTGATCGGTATTCTCACTGAATACATTAAATGAGGTCGATTGTTTGTTATTTACAAAATGGATGACCCGGTAATAATTCTCTTTGTTTGGTCGGTTGATAAAATCTAGTGCGATTAAGTTATCACCACCAAATATAGATTTCTTGTAATAGATGCTGTCAATGCCGACTGGAGCAGGCATAGTCGAACTGGCTTTATAGGTTTCCCCGTCTACCGTTACGGTAAGGGTATAGGTCCGACCGATTCTCCCCTGTAAGTTTGACGTAACATACGTGCCATCACTTACCTGTGAAAGAGTCTCTGATTGTCCGGTATTGTCGCTGATGATGACTGTAGCATTGGTAACAGCCGGATAAATGTTCTGTGCATCAAAATCAATGGTTTTTGATATCTTCACTTCGTAGGAGCCCACTTCATTATAAACATTCCCCTGAATGACTAACCGGGAATTGGAAGAGCCTAAATCAAGATGGATAATCTTTTCGCATGAACTAAGCAGGGCCATTGCTGCTACCAACGTAAACAGGAGGTTTCTATTCTTTTTCATGGCTCTAAAATTTAAAGTTATACGAGAACGATGGAATAAACCGGAACAGAGTTGTTTGCACAGCAACTGTTTTTGTAGGATCCGTTTCATCGTTACGGAAATTTATGGTATAGGCATTCTCTTGTCCGTAAGCATTATAAAGCGAGAATGTCCAGCTCGATTCAAATGTCTTGGTTTTCTTTACAATCCATGTCGCACCAAGATCCATGCGGTGGTATGACGGCATTCGGTTGGCATTTCGTTCAGAGTACAGCATGACAGTTTTTCCGTCAATTTCATACTTCCCGGTTGGAAAGGTAACGGCATTGCCGGTATTATATACCCAGGTAGCCGATAAAGTCCAACGTTTATTCAGTTCATACATACCAACGATAGATATGTCATGTGTCCGGTCCTGCCTGGCGGGATAATAATTCCCATTATTGATATCATCGAATTTTCGCTCGGTACGTGACAGGTCATAGCTTATCCAACCATTAAACCTCCCGTATTTCTTTTTAAGAAACAGCTCCATCCCATAAGCACGTCCTGATCCAAATAGTATTTGCGATTCAACGTTTTCATTGTAATTAAGTTCTGCCCCATTCTTATAATCAATCTGGTTCTGGAGGTATTTGTAGTATATCTCTGCAGAAAATTCGTACATATTATCCTTGAAGTTATGGTAATACCCTACTGATACCTGATCGGAAATTTCAGGCTTTACGTTATTACTACTGGGAATCCAAAGATCGGTTGGATTCCCCGATGTTGAGTTGGAAATTAAATGAAGATTCTGAACATTGCGTGCATAAGCAGCTTTTAAAGAACTTTGCTGATTAAGGATGTAATTGAACGTAACGCGTGGCTCAATAGTAGCGTATGTTTTTACAAATTGTCCTGTTTTATAATATGTAGTGTCTTTGGGTGTTCCAATCGAATCATAGGTATAGAAATTACCCGATCCGAGTAAACTGAATGTACTGAGCCTGGCTCCGTATTCTACACTGAATTTATCGGAAAAGGTGTATTGGTGGGAAATGTAAAACGAATTTTCCCAGGCATTTTTATTGGTAAGCGTTTTTAAATCCACTGTGCTGCTTGCGGTAATGGCTCCCGGGATTATTTTATGATAGATGGAATTAAAGCCGAATTTAAGCGTGTTGTTTGTCCCTGAGAATAATTGGAAATCCTGTTTTATACTAAAATCCTGTATGCGGGAAAAGATGTTCAGCTCTACACCACTTGTTATATTTATTTTATAGTTATAGTTGCTGAAGATCAGGGATGTGTTCGAAAATAACCGATCGGAAAATAAATGATTCCATCTCAGTGTAGCAGTACTGTTTCCCCAGTTTATTCCAAATGTGTTCCCCAGCCCTAACAGATCTTTTCCAAAATATGCCGAGAGGTATATTCTGTTACTGCTGTTAATTTTATAATTGGCTTTTGCATTCACGTCGTAAAAATAAAGCTGTGCCTGGTTTAAAGTGGTATCACCTGACAGTTTCAAAAATAAATCAGCATACGTACGCCTTGCCGATACAATAAAAGATCCTTTGTCCTTAACGATTGGGCCTTCAACGGTTAGACGGGATGAAATAAGTCCTATCCCTCCACTAACGCTTATCTTTTTATCATTGCCATCGTTCATTTTAATATCAAGAGCCGAGGATAGCCTGCCACCGTACTCTGCAGGTTCATTTCCTTTATAGACAGAAATATCTTTTATGGCATCCGAATTAAACACAGAAAAGAACCCCATCAGATGAGATGCATTATAAACTGTTGCTTCATCCAGCAATATCAGGTTTTGATCAGCAGCCCCTCCTCTAACGTTAAATCCGCTACTTCCTTCTCCTGCCGATTTGATGCCCGGCAATAACTGAATCGTTTTTAGTACATCTTTTTCTCCAAATAAAACGGGAATGTTTTTTATGTCTTTTGTATCCAATTTTTGAACCCCCATTTCAAGCTTTGTGATATTATCATTCTTGCGCTGGGAGGTGACAACTACTTCGCCTAACTTGTTTTCCTGTGTTACAAGTAGAAAGTCTATTTTTCTGGGTTGAGTCAGGTCTACTAGCTGTACCTGAGGCTCATATCCCATATATTGTGCCGTGATCTGATATTGTCCCATTGGCAGGGTCAGGGAATAATACCCGTAAGCATTTGTACCCGAGCCATTTCCCGATAGTTCTTTTATAAAAACAGTGGCTCCTATAAGATCTTCGCCTGTTTTTGCATCCCGGATATACCCACTCACCGTGATGAGTTGACTTGCAAAGATTGGATGAAGAAATAGAAAGAAAAACAGATTAAAGCAGATGAATTTCTTAGTCATATTTTATTGTTGGAAAAAACAAAAAGATTTTTAAAAGCATCTAATGTTGCTCTTAAAGGTATTGTCCGGAATCAGTTTTTTTGTTGTTAATCGTTTATAGAGGAAAACCAGGAGTGATTTGTCAATGATTGAATCCTAATTATCAACGCAGTAATCCGATAAATCCATATTATACAACAAAGATCTAATTTTTAGGCTGTATTATTTGATTTTTATTGAATTATTAATGCTTTATTATATATTTAAATGTTTGGGCGAAAATAATTAAAATATATGAATTCAGAAGAACGGAATTATAGATTAGATTGGCATTAACTCTTATAAGTTTGGCAAATTGCTATTTCCAAGGTTCACTTCATAAATTATTATCTGATTATATATTGGTTCTGGAAGTCTTTTTGTGGGTCAAAAACACAGGTTTTTACCTGTTGTTTTTATTGTCTGTTTTTTTATTCAAATTACGCTTGTATATCGTTATATTTCAGTTGCTTCATTGTCTCCTTTTGCTATGAGATAAAATAGAGATAAAATAGTGATGAAATAGAGATAAAATAGTGATGAAATAGACATTAATAAAGACTATTTTATCTCTGTTTTACTACAGCTTAAAAACTCTGTTTCCTCTAATTATACTTAGAGCGAAAACAGACTGAAATATGACTCAAATCAGACTAAAACAGAAAAGGAACAAGTCGGGCTCAATTTATACTGTTTTCCAAAAGATTTAGCACCAGTTCTGATAAAGATTGATTGCAAAAAGTCACTATCATTGATCTCTTTGAAGTGAAAAAAGTAGGGTTTTCATTCAGGATTTTAGGAATGAATCAGGAATGGGTAGGAATATAGAATCTTGTATCCGAAAGTGCATATAAGCCAAAACTTCAGAATTAACGGTCGATTGTGCCAGGCTTTTAATTTTGATTTAAAAGTGTCATGGATTGTTCATTCAATCATTTGTGGATAAAAAAACAAAAGCTATCTTTGTAAAAAAAAGCGTTATGAATTTTGAACGATCCGAATCATTACGATTCAATTATCACGATATATTCTTCAGCTACTACTTCAATAACGAACGGAGTTGCACGCAAATGATTACCGACCACATGATGGCTTATGTCTATTCAGGGGAACTGATTTTAGAGGAAGAGGATAGCAGAACGGTAGTTCATAAAGGGGAGTGTGTTTTTCTGCGAAGGGATAACCGGGTTAAAATGAACAAACAACCATTTGGAGAAGAGCAGTTTCAGGGTATATTTATGATATTTAAACGTAATTTTTTACGTGATTTTTTTCAGAATCTGGATAAGAAAGAGCTTCCACTCGAAGCTGAAAAGCACAAGCCGAGTGTGATAAAACTACCCCGGGCAGCCGATATCGAAAGCCTGTTTCACTCCATGACGCCATATTTCGATTCGGATAAAGAACCGGCCAAGGAACTGATGCAACTAAAACTGCACGAAGGTGTCTATTCGTTGCTGAGCATTGACAAGCGATACTATCCGGCTTTGTTTGACTTTACCGAGCCCTGGAAAATAGATATTATGGATTATCTGGAAGATAATTACATGTTTGATCTGTCGGTGGAACAGATAGCAGGATTTACCGGTCGCAGCCTTGCATCATTCAAAAGGGACTTTAAAAAGATCAGCTTGCTGCCACCACAAAAGTGGTTGATGGATAAAAGGCTGAAAGTAGCACATGACAAGATACGGAATGAAAACAGGAAAGTATCGGATGTCTACCTGGAAGTAGGGTTCAAAAATCTGTCACATTTTTCGTCAGCTTATAAAAAGCAGTACGGAGTGGCACCCAGCAAGTAAGAAAGGGACTTATTCTTTCCCAATATAAAGAACAAACAACAACAGATATAATAGAGATAATATTCTCAGCTATCTTTCCATGTTTATAATTAAAATACCGTTAGGTATGTTTCTCTTGTGTTTTTTTTTGTTTTTGTGACCTATTGTGAACCAACTGTCCTTGCAATTCAAAGACCGAAAAACTTTTCTTAGTTGAGGTTAGCAAATGAATTGCCGAAAACCGATATCAAAAAAGTAATTGTGATCCATGCATTGCTGTTTCACTTCGCCATGTAGTCTGCTTTCCACATTTCTTGCATTCATATTGCCACGAATCATTTTTCCAGGCAATGTTCTTTTGGCTCACCTGCAGAATATAAAATACCTGTCCCATCATGAGCTTCTTTGTTTTTTAAGTTACTTTTTCTTTCGTCTGGAAACTGATCTGTAAAATTAAGTAAATTCATTGTCAATGTAGATCTATCTGCATCAACTGAAATCATATCATTTTAGGTCCACATGTAGATGCTCATTAAACAAAGCAAAATAATCTATTTGATGAATTGCTAAATTCTATTATCTTTGTGGCAAATAATGGATAAACATGTTAAAAAAAGTATTTTTCAAGATAAAATATATTTTCTTTTTAGTCGTAATTATTTTTATTTTCATGTCGTGCAGTGATGATGTATATTTGCATCAGACAAAAGGATTAGTTGTTATTTTAAAAGCAGATGATTTAGGCGATACTACTGCCAACTGGAATCGGTTTATAAAAAGGTTAATTGATGATAGTATTTGCGCAGGCATTGGAGTCATTTCCAAAAATGTTCACGAAAGTTCCATTCCGGAACTTCAAAGGATATCAACTCTAAATCAGGAAGATGGATCTCCCCTTGTTGAATTCTGGAATCATGGTTATGATCATATTAATTTAAAGGGGAATGATCAAAAAACAGAATTTTTTAATACAACTTCCGATTACCAATATAAGCATCTCCAATTATCACAACATTTTTTTGAGGAATCTTTACATATTACAAGTCATGCTTTCGGAGCCCCACACAATCGAAGCGATAGTAAAACTGATAGTATAATCAATAACTTCCCTGAAATAAATGTGTGGCAACAATATTCAAAGCTAGAACGTTATAATAGAAAGGTTTGGAAAGATCCTAAATATAGAATTATTAATAACACGGACGAACACATTGTTTTAACTATTGACTACTTATCCCTTCAAAGTCTGAAAGCTTCAGATTTTGAAAAGAATTTCAAGAATGACAATAAAAAACCCTATATTTTAATTCAAATCCATCCTGCAATTTGGAATAATGCAATGTTTGAAAATTTTGAAAATCTTGTTCAGTTTTATAAGAAAAAACACAAGGCACTGTTTATGACTCCTTATCAGTATTATAATTATCTACGCAGCTAATAAGGTTTATCATTGGTTAGAATTAAGTTCATCTCACAATCAATTGAGAGGAAAAATAAGTTTCACAAAGTATTCCGAATAAAACTATAAAATATTTATGCCATCGCTTCCTAAAGTTACTATAATAACACCTTGTTTTAATCGCGAAAAATTTATTGCCGAAACATTGGACTGTATCCAGAAGATACATTATTCCAATTGGGAATGCATTGTCGTTGATGATGGTTCTACAGATAATTCAGGAAAAATAATTCAGGAATTTGTTCAGAAAGATAGCAGGTTTAAATACTTCTATCATACTAATTGCGGAATTTCAAATACAAAAAATACTGCTGTTGCTAATTCGGATGGAACGTATATTTTCCCACTCGATTCCGATGATTTGATTTCTCCGTATTATATAACAGAAGCTGTAGAAATAATGGAAAATAACCCGAATGTCAAGGTTGTTTATACAGATGGCGCTTACTTTGGTGATAAAAAAAGGAAATGGCATCTGAATGATTATACATTTAATGATTTGCTGATTTCCAATTGCATACCTAATTCAGCACTGTTTAGACGAATCGATTTTGATAAGTGTGGAGGTTATGATCCTGCTCTTGTAATTAATGAAGATTGGGATTTATGGATCAACATTCTTAAAAACGGGGGTGAAGTAGTAAAAATAAAAAAAGAATACTTTTTTTACAGAAAACATGATGGATCGACCATTATGAAGCATGTAGGCCAGGACGTTGAAATGTTCAAAGTTTTTTACCAGAAACACAAGGAGCTGTATGTCGATTTGCTGGATAATCCAATTTCATTATTGTTTGAACACCGTAAATTTAAAAAAAAATACAACCGCTTACGGCTGTTGACCTTTCGAAAACCAATTATATAAAAATACCAATTCTCCTTTCATTGTCTTTGATAATTTAATCGGTGAAAGCGGATCAATGTGCATAGCCAATAATCGAAAAACATTATCCCTCTGCTTATTGATATCATCGCTGTAAACGTAAGGATTTGTTTCCTTTTTAAAAAGTAACCTGTCTCAGATATAAACTCTTATTAGTTCACTTGTGTAACATACGGATAACGACAACCGCCCGGTTGGATTGTTGCATGAATTATAATTAACTATAAAAATTCAATCAAAACAGCACACAGATTGTTTAAATTCCTGAAGTATGACTTGAGATAGCAGACAAAATAAAAAACAGGTTTATAATCATCAAAAAGAAAGGAAATCAAAAAATGAAAATCGGAGTAACAGGAGCGACCGGTCAGTTAGGGCGCCTGGTAGTAGAAAAATTGAAAGAAAAAGTATCAGCTAAAAGCATTGTTGCCTTAGTACGTAATCCTGAAAAGGCGGCAGATTTAGGGGTGGAAGCCCGCGTATTTGATTATAATAAACCGGAAAGCCTGGCAGCATCGCTGGTAGGGATTGATAAGTTATTGTTGATATCGGGCAATGAACTTGGTCACCGCCTGCCGCAACATATAGCTGTTATTGAAGCAGCTAAACTGGTTGGTGGCTTAAAGCAGATTGTCTATACCAGTATATTACATGCCGATACTTCTTCGCTTTCATTAGCCGGAGAACATTTGGCCACCGAAGTTGCCATAAAAGCATCTGATTTAGGATACACTATCCTGCGTAATGGCTGGTATACTGAGAACTATACAGGTTCGGCAAAAGGAGCCATTGGTGCCGGAGCCTTTATAGGATGCGCCGGTGATGGTAAAATTGCTTCAGCAGCCCGTGCTGACTATGCTGAAGCAGCAGCTGTGGTGTTGGCAGGTGATGGTCATGAAAACAAAACCTATGAATTAGCCGGAGATACAGCTTACACACTGACGGAACTTGCAGCCGAAATATCGCATCAGACCGGAAAAACAATTCCATACAACAACCTGACTGAAACCCAGTATGCTGATATCCTAAAGAGCTTTGGGTTACCCGCCGGTTTGGCTGAAATGTTGGCCGATTCGGATACCGGTGCTTCCAAGGGAGGATTGTTTGATGATGCTAAGCAACTATCTGCATTGATTGGTCGCCCGACTACGCCGCTGGCTACTGTGTTGGCAGATGCGATAGCATAAAGAAGCATATTCAGGATCACTTGAGCTATACAGCAAAAATGTTTGAGCCGCAGAGAAAACCATTCTCTGCGGCTTTTGTTTTAATTTTGCAGCATTGAAACAGGTAACTCTCAATAAAAATGGAGATAGAAAAAATGACAAAGAAAGTTGTAGTATTATCAGGTAGTCCGCGTAGGGGAGGAAACTCCGATATCTTGTGCGATCGTTTTGTAGAAGGAGCCCGTGAAGCAGGTTGCGAGGTGGAAAAGGTATTTATAAGGGATAGAAAGATAAATTATTGTACAGGATGCGGCACGTGTTTCAATGGCAACAAACCTTGCCCGCAGAAGGACGATATGGCTGCGTTGCTGGATGTGATGATAGCTGCCGATGTCATTGTAATGGCCACTCCAATGTATTTCTACACAATGAACGGACAGATGAAAACTTTGATTGACCGGACTTGTGCCCGATACACTGAAATCAACAACAAGGAGTTTTACTTTATTGTGACTGCTGCAGACGGAAATAAAAAATCAATGGAACGAACACTGGAAGAATTCCGAGGCTTCACCTATTGCCTGGAAGGAGCCAGGGAAAAAGGAGTAATTTACGGTACCGGTGTGTGGGAAAAAGGTGAGATCACCGGTAAGCCTGCGATGAAAGAAGCTTATCAGATGGGAATTTTAATTTAGAAATAACATAAATACAATAAATAAATAATTCATATGAAACGATTAATTTATATATCAATTTTGATGGCCATTACGCTATTTGCTACAGTTTCAGCACAAGATAACCGTATTCCTGCAAAAGGTATGGCTAAGTTCTCCAAAGACGGGAATTTTAAACCTTATGCATTTACGCGCCATGCCGTTGGTGATAACGATGTGTTAATAGACATTCTTTATGCAGGTATCTGCCACAGTGATATCCATACGGAGCGAGATGATTGGTGGAGTGTGAAGTATCCACTTGTTGCCGGACATGAAATTGCCGGACGAGTAACTCAAGTGGGTAAAAAAGTTACTAAGTTCAAAGTAGGTGATTATGCAGGTGTAGGATGTATGGTTAATTCATGTGGAGAATGTGAGTATTGTAAACGAGGAGAAGAACAGTATTGTTTAAAAGGTAATGTTGGAACTTATGCATCACATGATTATTTCCATAATAACGAAATTACTCAGGGAGGCTACTCCAACAACATCGTGTTATCTGAAAACTTTGCCATTAAGATACCTAAGAATGCCGATTTGAAGAAAGTTGCACCGTTGCTTTGTGCAGGTATTACTACTTATTCACCCATTCACTTCACCCATGTGAAAAAGGGAGATACGATAGCTATTGCAGGCTTTGGCGGGTTAGGGTATATGGCGGTACAATATGCCGTTGCACTTGGTGCAAAAGTTACCGTATTCGACATTACAGAGGATAAACGTCAGGATGCTTTAGCTATGGGTGCAGTAAAATATGTAAACGTAAAAAATCCTGATGAACTGAAAGGATTGGACAATACTTATCGTGTCATCTTAAGCACAATACCTGCTAAATATGATCTGTCCATGTATTTGAAAATGCTGAAGGTTGATGGCGATATGGTGGTAATAGGGCTACCTGCATTCTCAAATAGTCCAAGTATTGACGTTACCAATTTAGTTATGGCAGGTCGCCGTAAGTTATATGGTACACAAATTGGCGGTATTCGTGAAACGCAAGAAATGCTGGACTATTCCGTTTCGCATAACATTTATCCTAAAGTTGAAATCATATCTGCTGATAAGATAGACGAAGCCTATCAGAAAGTCTTGGCTGGAGAAGTGCGATATAGATATGTGATTGATATGAGTACTTTGAAGTAACTCATAGTAACTATGAAACGAAAATGAAAAACTTATTCATAATTTTAATGGTTGCAACAATTTTATTCTTCAGCCAAAATAATCAATTAAATGCACAAGATATGAACAAAGAAATTCCTGAAATAAGTAACTTTCCAGTGGGAGACAAACTTCCCGAAATGTATTCTAAATACTTTATCGGACAAGCATATTTGGCTCCGTTGACTAAAAACAAAGATTTAAATTGTCCTATATCTAACGTAACCTTTGAACCGGGCTGTCGGAATAACTGGCATAGCCATACAGGTGGTCAAATCCTTGTTGCGGTAGGTGGAAAAGGATATTATCAGGCTAAAGGAGAACCGGCACGTTTGCTTTTACCGGGCGATGTGGTTGAAATTCCTGCTAATGTGGTTCACTGGCATGGAGCTGCTCCTGATAGTTGGTTTTCACATTTGGCAATTGAAACAAATCCTCAAGTCAGCAAAAACACCTGGTTAGAGCCTGTGGATGACGTGCAGTATTTAAAAGCAACTGCATCCGCTTCAGATACTAAGGATATTAACCTGACTAAAACAGCCATTAAAAATCATGAGGAATTATGGCCCGGTTATGACTCAAAAGCAGCTAAAACTGATCCTGAACTGATCGAAGTATTTGACAATTGGGCTTTCGACGAGGTTATTCGTTATGGCAACATAGACACTAAAACACGGACGATGATGATTATGGGTTCCACTATTGCTCAGGGTGCACTTACGGAATATAAAATGTATGTAAACGGAGCTCTTAATGTGGGGGTTACACCTGTTGAGATCAAGGAAATCCTGTATCAATCGGTTGCTTATGTTGGAGTGGCCAAGGTGATAGATTTTATTTATGCTGCCAACGAAATACTGAAGGAAAGGGGAATTGCCCTTCCATTGAAAGGACAATCGACCACCACACCTGACAATCGCAGAGAAAAAGGTCTGGCTTTGATGAAATCGACTTTCGGAGATCGGATAGCACAGGCGCGTGTAAATGCTCCTGACAATCAAAAACACATTCAGGATTATTTGGCTGGCAATTGCTTTGGTGATTATTATACCCGAACCGGCCTGGATATGAAAACCCGTGAGTTGTTGACTTTTTCGATGCTTATCAGTATGGGTGGAACAGAATCGCAAGTAAAAGGACATATTCAGGGAAATGTAAATGTAGGAAATAATAAGGAAACCTTACTAAGCGTAGCCACTCAACTATTGCCTTATATTGGATATCCTCGTACCTTAAATGCTATAAATTGTATAAACGAAGTAATACCTGAATAAGATGAAAACAAAACTAATCCTACTGATATTAGCAATTGCGCTAATGTCAGGTACTCAATTGCATGCCCAAACAAGTGGTAAGAAAATTCTGGTGGCATATTTCTCTCATAGTGGTAACACGAGAGCGGTTGCCTATGATATTTGTAAGAAGGTGGATGGGGAGTCCTTCGAAATTCAAACCGTAAAATCTTACTCAACCGACTACAATACCGTAGTTGATCAGGCTAAACGGGAACTTAAAGCAGATTATCGACCGGAACTTAAAAGCAGATTAAAGAATATCAAACAGTATGATGTGATTTTTATTGGCTATCCCAATTGGTGGGGGACTTATCCTCAAGCTGTGAAAGTGTTTCTATCTCAATATGATTTTTCCGGAAAAACTATTATTCCTTTTTGTACTCACGAAGGAAGCGAATTTGGACGTAGTGTCACTGACCTGAAAAAGCTATGCTCAAAGTCAACGATACTGGAAGGTTTAGCTATTCGTGGTAGCGTTGCGCATAATTCGGATGACAGAATAGAGGACTGGTTGAAGAAATTAAAGATCATCAAATAATTAAAAACTATATGGTATTGGAACGTTCCGAATCCTTGAGATTCAACTATTACGATATTTTTTTCAGCTATTATTTCAATAATGAAATAAGTTGTGTGCAAATGATTAAAGATCATATGCTTGTATATGTTTATTCAGGTGAATTAATACTGGAGGAAGGAAATATAAAAACAGTAGTTCGCAAAGGGGAATGTGTATTTCTTCGCAAGGATAATCGTGTCAAACTGACAAAGCAACCCCGGGGAGTGGAACAATTCCAGGCTATTTTCATGCACTTCAAGCGTAATTTTCTAAGAGATTTCTATCAAACAATTGATAAGAATGTGCTGCCGTTAGAAGCCGAAAAATATAAACAGAGTGTGATTACACTGCCAGGTTCGCCTGACGTTGAAAGTCTGTTTCAATCCATGAAACCTTATTTCGATACGGATAAAGAGCCTGCAAAGGAGCTGATGCAACTGAAATTGCAGGCGGGAGTTTACACGTTGCTCCATATCGATAAACGTTTTTATCCGGCTCTGTTTGACTTTACAGAGCCGTGGAAAATAGATATTCTCGATTATATGGAGGAGAATTATATGTTCGACCTTTCAGTAGAAGAGATAGCCGGTTTTACAGGGCGCAGTTTGGCTTCTTTCAAGCGTGACTTCAAAAAAATAAGTCTTTTATCTCCTCAAAAATGGCTGATTGAAAAGAGACTAAAGGTTGCCCGCGACATAATACAGAACGAGAACAAAAGGGTTTCAGATGTATACCTTGAGGTAGGGTTCAAGAATCTATCCCATTTTTCGTCTGCTTTCAAAAAACAGTTCGGCTATGCGCCCAGTACCTGATAATTGAGCCAATCAGCAAAAATGTTTGAGCCGTAGGAAAAACCATTCCCTGCGGCTTTTGTTTTACTTTTGCATCAACGAATTCCAAGAAGAATACATCAGTAGAAAAAAAACAAAATTAGATACTTATGGAAACAAAAATTGTAAAAGCATTTGGTAAAGAAAGTGTTGATAATCCACTTCACGCCATGGACATTAAAAGAAGAGAACTTCAGCATCATGATGTAGAAATGGAAATTCTCTTTTGTGGCATTTGCCACTCCGATTTGCACCAGATAAAAAATGATTTTGGTCACACCATGTGGCCAATAGTACCCGGTCATGAAATTGTCGGTCGTGTCACAGCAGTTGGAGCACACGTAACCAAATTTAAAGTAGGTGATCTTTCCGGAGTGGGTTGCATTGTAGATTCGTGCGGGAAATGTGAATACTGTGAAGAGGGTTTAGAACAGTTTTGCGATACAGGAGTTACCTTTTCCTTCAATAGTCCGGATAAGTATTTAGGTGGAGCTACGCTTGGTGGCTTTTCCGAAACGTATGTCTGCGATGAAAAATACGTGTTGCATGTACCCGAAACACTTGATTTGGCTGGTGCTGCTCCACTTTTGTGTGCCGGGATTACGGTGTATTCTCCTTTAGTCCACTGGCAGGCAGGTCCCGGTAAGAGAGTCGGAATTTTGGGTATTGGCGGTTTAGGGCACCTGGCCATTAAAATGGCAAAAGCAATGGGTGCTGAAGTGGTTGTATTTACAACTTCACCATCAAAAGTGGAAGATGCCAAACGTCTGGGAGCTGATGCAGCCGTATTGTCAAAAGATACAGAACAGATGAAGAGCTATTTCAGAAAAATGGACATTATTATTGATACTGTTTCGGCTAAACATGATGTGAATATGTATCTTAACCTGCTGAGACCTGATGGTAGCGTGGTATTGGTAGGGTTGCCACCCGAATCACTCGAAGTAAATGCTTTCAGTCTTGTTTCCGGACGTCACAGCTTTTCCGGTTCAAATATAGGTGGCATTGCTGAAACTCAGGATATGCTTGATTTCTGCGCTAAAAACAATATCACGGCTGATATTGAATTAATAAATATCCAGCAGGTTAATGAAGCTTTTGAACGATTGGAAAAAGGCGATGTAAAATATCGTTTCGTAATTGATATGGCTTCATTGAAAAAGGAATAATGAAGCTGTCTATTGTCAGGCAGCTCATAAAAAATAATTAATATGGAAAATGTAATATTGAATAATGGCGTCGAAATGCCCATTTTAGGATTTGGCGTTTATCAGGTAACCGATCCCAATGAATGTGAAACGAGTGTTCTTGAAGCAATAAATGCAGGATACCGATTAATTGATACAGCTCAGGCTTATGGGAATGAAGAAGCAGTTGGTAAAGCTATCAAAAAAAGTGGAGTAGCTAGAGAAGAACTCTTCATTACAACAAAACTTTGGGTTTCGGATGTGAGCTATGATAAAGCGAAGAAAGCATTCGAAAAATCGTTGAAGAATCTGGGTCTTGATTATCTGGATTTGTATCTGATACATCAACCTTATGGCGATGTGCATGGTGCATGGCATGCTATGGAAGAATTGTACAAGGAAGGAAGAATAAGGGCAATAGGTATCAGTAACTTTCAACCTGATCGGGTAATGGATATGATCGTATTCAATGAGGTTGTTCCTGCCGTGAATCAGATTGAAACACATCCTTTTAATCAGCATGTAGAAACTCAGAAGTTCTTAGTAGAGAATAAGGTTCAAATTGAATCATGGGGCCCGTTTGCGGAAGGGCGGAATGATATATTCAAAAACGAACTGTTGGCATCTATCGGAAAAAAATATAATAAATCCATTGCACAGGTTATTTTACGCTGGCTTACGCAACGAGGTGTTGTAGTTATTCCTAAATCAGTTCGTAAAGAGCGGATTATTGAAAACTTAAATATCTTTGATTTTAAACTAAGTCCCGAAGATATGGAAGCTATTGCTAGTCTCGATACCGGGAAAAGCCTGTTTTTTGACCATCGTGATCCGGCAATAGTGAAGTGGATGGGTGGAAGAAAGTGATATAAATAAAAGAATTAATAAAAAATGGCAAATTCAAAGAGTCTGATTGCATACTATTCGCGCAAAGGACAGAATTATGTAAATGGTAATATTGTAAGCCTTCCTGTAGGAAACACGGAAGTAATAGCAAAGAAAATACAGGAAATAACCGGAAGTGACCTGTTCGAAATACTCACAGTTAAGTCTTATCCTGTCGATTATGCCGAAACTACACATGTAGCCATGGACGAAAAACGTCAGAATGCCAGACCAGAACTTACTGCGGTGGTAGACAATATGGATTCATACAATGTGATCTATCTGGGCTATCCAGACTGGTGGAGTACGTTTCCTATGGCGGTGTTTACGTTTTTAGAATCGTATGATTTCTCGGGAAAAACCATTATTCCATTTTGTACACATGAAGGCAGCGGACTTGGTAACAGTGAACGCGATATAAAAATACTGTGCCCGAATGCTAAAGTACTATCCGGTTTAGCAATTCAGGGTGGCAGTGTTGGCAGATCAGATGATGAAATTAAAGACTGGATAAAAAAGCTAATTTAAAATAATATGAAAACAAGAAAATTAGGGAACAGTGGGCTGGAAGTGTCGGCCCTTGGACTTGGGTGTATGGGCATGAGCTTTGCTTACGGGACTATCCCTGACAAAAAAGAAATGATAGCGTTAATTCACAAAGCTGTGGAAAGTGGTGTCAACTTCTTTGATACCGCCCAAATATACGGACCTTTCACTAACGAAGAACTGGTTGGCGAAGCATTAGCTCCGTTTCGTGACAAAGTGGTTATTGCCACTAAATTTGGTTTTCAGTTCGAAGGTGGAAAGTCAGTTGGGCTCAATAGCCGTCCGGAATATATCAGGCAAACGGTTGAAGATTCGTTGAAAAGACTGAACATTGAAACTATTGATTTGCTCTATCAACACCGTGTTGATCCCAATGTGCCGATTGAAGAGGTAGCAGGAACCGTGAAAGACCTGATTCAGGAAGGTAAAGTGAAATATTTCGGACTATCCGAAGCAGGGGTACAAACCATCCGTCGTGCCCATGCCGTTCAGCCGGTTGCAGCTCTTCAGAGCGAATACTCCATGTTTTGGCGTGAGCCGGAAGAAGAAATAATGCCGACGCTCGAAGAACTGGGCATTGGTTTTGTTCCGTTCAGCCCACTTGGTAAAGGTTTCTTAACCGGCAAAATCAGTAAGGATACTGTTTTCAAAGAAAATGATTTTAGAAATTCAGTTCCTCGTTTTGATTTGGAGAATAGGATAGCTAATCAACCATTGGTTGATTTAGTGACTGATATAGCTGCCCAAAAACAGGCAACTCCTGCTCAGATAGCGTTGGCATGGATATTAGCTCAAAAACCCTGGATTGTTCCTATCCCGGGTACAACAA
>Ga0302203_1000360_pt1 | contig 18766 bp, 14 predicted proteins | sample II_Fen_E1_1_FD_194576 | JGI IMG/M metagenome (GOLD analysis project Ga0302203, IMG submission 194576) | Peat permafrost microbial communities from Stordalen Mire near Abisko, Sweden - II_Fen_E1_2 | ecosystem: Environmental > Terrestrial > Soil > Wetlands > Permafrost | place: Sweden: Abisko...
TTTCGGAGCAATATTTCGCGTACGCCACAACATGGCCATTGCTGTTCACACATTCTTTCACGAACGTGGGTTCTTCTATTTTCATACCCCAATCATTACTGCTTCGGACTGCGAAGGCGCCGGTCAGATGTTTCAGGTAACAACCTTGAACCTCTATGATCTGAAAAAAGATGAGAACGGATCAATTGATTATAGCAATGACTTTTTTGGAAAACAAGCAAGCTTAACGGTTTCAGGGCAGCTCGAAGGCGAGCTGGCTGCTATGTCGATGGGTTCTATTTATACTTTCGGACCAACATTCCGTGCAGAAAACTCAAATACGCCACGCCACTTGTCTGAGTTCTGGATGATTGAACCGGAAGTGGCTTTCAATGAAATCGAAGAAAACATGCAACTGGCTCAGGACTTCATTCAATATTGTGTGAAATGGGCATTGGATCATTGTAAGGACGATTTGGATTTTCTTTGCAACATGTACGACAAAGAACTGATTGAACGCTTAAGCTTTGTGGTGAACAACGATTTCGAACGGGTAACTTACACCAAAGGAGTGGAAATTCTGGAAGCTGCCATTGCTAAAGGTCATAAATTTGAATTCCCCGTAAGCTGGGGAACCGATCTGCAATCGGAACACGAACGCTATCTGGTAGAACAACACTATAAGAAACCGGTTATTCTGACCGACTACCCGAAAGAAATCAAATCGTTTTATATGAAACAAAACGACGATGGAAAAACGGTTCGTGCCATGGATGTGCTGTTTCCCAAGATTGGAGAAATTATCGGAGGTTCGCAACGCGAGGAAGACTATACCAAACTAAAAACACGCGCCGACGAAATGGGAGTTCCAACGAAAGACATCTGGTGGTATCTGGAAACCCGTAAATTCGGAACAGCTCCACACTCCGGCTTTGGTTTGGGCTTTGAACGCTTGTTGCTATTTGTTACGGGTATGGCTAATATCCGCGATGTAATCCCATTCCCCCGGACTCCGAACAATGCCGAGTTCTAATTTGTTATCTCATCCGACTATTATTTTATACTATTTCCGGAACTGAAAAAGAATGGTTGCCCGTTTGGCTGAATGTCAAACAAGCAACCATTTATAAACTCTTCTCCTGAATGAAAATACAGGGGGAAAGGTCGTAATGTGGCAAAACCGTGCAAAACATACGCATTTAGTACAAAACAGTTTATTGTAATAGACTAAAGATTACTTTTGTATCAATTTAAATCAAATACACAATAAAACATAATAAAGAAATGGACAAAACGAAGACAACCGAACTGGACAATGTAGTGGTACGTTTTTCGGGCGACTCAGGCGATGGGATGCAGCTCACAGGTACACTATTTTCGAATCTTTCGGCCATTTTAGGAAATGAAATTTCAACGTTTCCCGATTATCCATCTGAAATACGCGCTCCGCAAGGTACACTGGGTGGAGTTTCGGGATTTCAGGTACATTTGGGATCGAGTAAAATCTATACACCGGGCGATGACCCCGATGTATTGGTGGTAATGAACCCTGCAGCACTCAAAGTGAATGCCAAATCGATAAAAAGAGGCGGAATTATCATATTCGACTCCGACACATTCAATAAATCCGGATTTGATAAGGCCGGCTTTACAACCGAGAACCCATTCGAAGAGTTAGGCATTTCGGAAACCATTCAATTAATACCTGCCGCCCTGTCGGTTCTGACTCAAAGTAGTCTGGATGGGTTTGGCTTTGATAATAAAACCGTATTGCGCAGCAAAAATATGTTTGCCCTGGGATTGATTTGCTGGTTATTCAACCGCCCTATTGATCAGGCCATCCACTTTCTGACCAATAAATTCAGTAAAAAGCCGTCTATCCTGGAGGCTAACGTAAAAGTACTGACCGACGGATTCAACTACGGCAACAACCTACACCTCTCCATTTCTACTTATCAGGTAGAAAGATCGCACGAAACACCCAAAGGAAAGTACACCAGTATCAGCGGTAACAAAGCCACTGCTTGGGGACTGATAGCCGCAGCACAAAAATCGGGTTTGCAACTTTACCTGGGAGGTTACCCTATTACCCCCGCCACCGACATTATGCATGAACTGGCCAACCGCAAGGATTTGGGCGTAAAAGTAGTGCAAGCCGAAGACGAAATAGCCGGTATCACATCGGCCATTGGCGCTTCATTTGCCGGTAGTTTGGCTGTAACCAATACTTCCGGACCTGGACTGGCTCTGAAATCGGAAGCCATCGGGCTGGCCGTGATGGCAGAGTTGCCCATCGTGATTATAGACGTAATGCGCGGCGGCCCATCAACCGGAATGCCAACCAAAACCGAACAAACTGACCTGTTGCAAGCATTGTACGGACGCAATGGCGAAAGTCCTGCCGTAGTAATGGCTGCCGGTACCCCCGACGACTGCTTCCACTATGCATTTATGGCTTGTAAAATAGCATTGGAACATATGACTCCGGTAATTCTGCTTACCGATGCCTTTATTGGTAACGGAACATCGCTGTGGAAACTACCTAAGCTGGCTGAATTGGCAGAAATAAAACCAAACTACGTGAAACCGGGCATGGAAGGTTGCACCGTAACTGCACGCGACGAAGAATCGAAAGTGCGTTACTGGAGCGTACCGGGCATGGAAGGATTCGGACACCGCAACGGTGGTTTGGAGAAAGATTACGAAACCGGCTGTATTGCCACCGACCCGCTGAACCACGAAAAAATGGTGAATGCACGTCAGGCTAAGGTTGACTACGTTACTAATTTTATTCCCGAACTGGAAATAGAAGGTGCAGCCGATGCCGACATGTTGGTTATTGGTTGGGGTGGTACACACGGACATCTGACCAGTGCGGTGAACAACCTGAACAAGGCCGGAAAGAAAATTGCCCTGGCACATTTCAACTATATCAACCCGCTACCAAAAAACACCGTGGAAGTTATTCAACGTTACAAAAAAGTGGTGGTGTGCGAGCTCAACAGCGGACAGTTTGCCACCTTCCTGCGCTCGAAAGTGCCGGGAGTGGAATTTCTTCAATACAACAAAGTACAGGGACAGCCCTTTACGGTGGCTGAACTGGAAAATGATTTCAGCGAGTTGATGTAAGCAAAAAATCACCCCTAAATCCCCTAAAGGGGACTTAGATAAAAAACTATTTTCATATTATGGAAGCAACAAAAACATTACAATATACAGCCAAAGACTTTAAAAGCGACCAGTACGTTCGCTGGTGTCCGGGCTGCGGCGACTACGCCGTGCTCAATTCATTACAGAAAGTAATGGCCGAGCTGGGCGTGGCACCTCATGACATCGCGGTGATTTCAGGCATCGGGTGTTCGTCACGTTTACCTTATTATACAAGCAGCTACGGCTTTCACACCATCCACGGACGGGGCGCAGCAGTGGCTACAGGCGTAAAAGTAGCCAACCCGAAACTATCGGTATGGCAAATAACCGGCGACGGCGACTGTCTGGCCATTGGTGGAAATCATTTTATCCACAGCGTTCGTCGCAACGTGGATTTAAACGTGCTGCTATTCAACAACCAGATTTACGGACTGACAAAGGGACAATATTCGCCTACTACCAAAAAGGGTTTCGTAACCAAATCGTCACCTTTCGGAACAGTGGAACGTCCGTTCCATCCGGCAGAGTTGACCTTCGGTGCGCGCGGTACTTTCTTTGCCCGCTTGTTGGACGTTGACCTTAAAACATCTCAACAATGTATGCTGGCAGCCGCCAAGCACAAAGGTACGTCGGTAGTAGAATGCCTGGTAAACTGTGTAATATTCAACGATGGTGCTCACAACTGGATAGCCGAAAAAGAAAACCGCCCCGACCGCATTATTGTGTTGGAAGACGGCAAACCGATGATTTTCGGAAAAAACCGCGACAAAGGGCTGGCGCTCGACGGCTTCAACCTCAAAGTGGTAACTATAGGCGAAAACGGCATAACCGAAAACAGCTTGCTGGTTCACGATGCTACCTGCCAGGACAGCACCCTGCACATGAAACTAGCCATGATGGAAGGTCCCGATATGCCGATTGCCATGGGCGTGATCCGCAGCGTGGAGGAAGAAACCTACGACGAAGCGGTGGAAGCTCAGATAGCACAGGTACAGGCCAAATCGAAAATTAAAACTTTCGACGACCTGATAGCTACCTGCGAACAGTGGGACATGTGATCAGAAAGCGACTAAAACATAGAAAAACCGGTGCAAGTTGAACCTTGTATCGGTTTTTTTGTTTTTATTCCTGTCTGGCAACGGGGAATTCAGTACTTTTGCAAACGCATATACAGCAAACAAATGCACGATGTGCTGTTTTCCGAAAGCAAGTTACAGATCAAGGTCTTGTAACCCGTAACCATTCACATGTAACTATTTATTTATGAAACAACTTATATTACTTATGGCACTTACGCTCACCCCTTTTGTTTTCGGTCAAAACAACGACGACCGTGGATATATAGTCAAAGTAGGCGATATGGCGCCCGATTTCAGTTTGAAACTGACCGATGGAAAAACCGTAAAAATATCCGACCTGCGCGGAAAAGTGGTGATGCTGCAATTTACTGCCAGTTGGTGTGGCGTTTGCCGACACGAAATGCCGTTTATCGAAAGTGATATCTGGCAAAAACACAAAGCCAACAGCAATTTTGCCCTGCTGGCCGTAGATAGGGATGAGCCACTGAAGACGGTAGAGAAATTTGCCAAATCGATTCCCATCAACTACCCCATCGGACTCGATCCACATGCCGACCACTTTGCGCTTTATGCTACACGCGACGCCGGAATTACGCGCAATGTGATTATCGACAAAACAGGCAAAATAGTATTGCTCACACGCCTGTACAACCCCGAGGAATTTAAAACCATGACCGAAAAAATTGAAGAATTGCTCAAGTGATAGCAGTTACGAGGGAATAGTTACGAGTTAAAAGAGCGTAACTCGTAACTATTTACTTGTACCTACTTCTATTATTCTTTTTCTTTCGATAAATAATCGCTTATCCACTGTTCCAAATGAACTCCATCCTGAATTCCTAAACGCATCTTAATCGTTTTTCTGCGGACATACATCGTGTTTACATTCATATCCAGCAGACTACAGGATTTCGAAATATCAACCTTTAATCCGATTAATGCAATAACTATTAAATCATTCATTGTCAACTCCCGGTATTCATTCCTTAAAGTTGTAATTTTAGCTTCAAAAATACTATCTACCTCCTTTACATAGTCGGGCCATTCTTTTTCTGCAATAATCGATTGTTTTGCAACCTCCTGAATGAAGCTCTCCATCTTTTCTGGTTGCAAACTATTCTTCTTAAGTTTTTTGAATTGTAAGGTATTATCTATTTTATTTTGAATCCGAATGCCCAGCAGTTCTTTCTTTTGGGCATTATTCATGGTGGTTCTTTCCGCTTCATGTTCCAGGCGCTGATTTTCCAGCATATCGGCATTATGCCTTTGCTTATGTTGGGCATTAATCAATAAAAAGGCAAGGCACGATATAAGTCCGGCTATAACAAGTAAAGCAATCCCAATAGCCATATTCCGTCTATCAATTTTTAATCGGGCGTTTTCCTCTTCTTTCTGATTTAAATCATACTGTTTGTCAATTATGTATAGTTGACTGCGAATATTTTGCTGGTAGGTGGAGTCGCGCAGCGCATGTGCTTTTTCCAAATAATACAACGCCTTTTTATAGTCGCCTTTGCTTTTAAATATAGATACAGCAGCGTGTAAACCGATAATACGGTATGGAGTATTGATGGTGTCGGCCAAGGAGATATCCAAATAATACAAGGCAGAATCCTGCCTGTTTAAACCCGAATAAGCTCTGGCCAGATAGGCAGCATTATAACACTTACTTTCCGGAAAATGCTTATAAGCTTTCAGCAATAATTCTTTTGCACAATAATCATTTTTTCCTAACAATAACTGCCCTCGCCGTATCAATACACTATAATAGTTTATTGAATCACCTGCCTTTTTCGACAACTTCGCAGATAAATCAAGATAACGGGACACACTATCGGAAGGATAATCTAATTGATAATACATGTTTGAAATTTCCCGATAAGCATAAGCCACATTTTTACCGTCGCCCGCTTTTTTGAAAAAACCTAAAGCTTCCCTGAAATATCCCAATGAATGGCGATACAGCTCATCTTGCATAGATGTATATCCAAGATTAAAAGCTACCAGCCTTTTAAGCCTGTTCTCACTCGTTCCTTTCAAAATTTCTTCTGCTTTATTAAAGGCAAATATGGCTTCCTGTTTTTCATTATGTGAACTATGTATGCAACCCAAAAGATACCAACCCATACCAGTATATTTTGGCAAGTTGCCCGTTGAATAATAGTCTATAGCAATCTTTATCAAACTATCCGATGTAATTTTTTTGTGCAACTTATCTTGAGCAAAGGTATAGTGCAAACACCATGCGGCATAATCGGCTTTTGACAATTTTTCGGGATGCCTGATGCTTAATAAGAGCGTATAAGCACTGTCGGGACAAGTATACATCAGTTTCTCGGCTTTCAGAATTGTTTTATTTTGGGTATAATCGGATTGGCAGGAACTAAACAGCCCCACCAACACACACACCAGCCAAAAGAATTTCAGAACTTTCATAATCAGATCAAAATTAGGTTATCACCCTATTTCGGGCATTCACGTTTCTTAAATACAGTTCTTTTTTTAGCAAAAGGAATGCCCTTACCAATTTATTTTACGCCATGCTTGTTACTATATTGTAAATAAACCATTTAAATAGGGGCTTATTACCCTGCCTTACCACAGCTTTTTTTGGAAAATTGAACCCTAGCTAATAACTTTGCTTGCAAAAATAGTAAAACATATTCAATAATTTAAAACACAATGCGTATGAAACGATTTATTCTATTTCCATTTTTGCTGATGCTGATTGTACATAACATTGCTGCTACAACCACTACAGTTTATTTATCTGAGGATCCACAATATCCGGGTCCACGACCTCGCTCTCTTTCAGTAGCACCGGCAAGTACCACTACTCATGAAACTAACTTGTCTGTCTATCTTGATTCTTCTGTTTTAGGCCTCTACCTTGATTCTTTCACTGGTACAACCACAATCACAGTTTACGATACATATAATCAGATTATTGAGCAAGAAACTACAAATGCCACTATAACTCCCGAAGTATATATTCCAGTTTATCTGTGGGATTCGGGCTATTATACATTAACTGTAAGCGATGGGATAACCAAACAAAAAACGATATTTTACATCCCCGAATAAACATTATACTCTATAAATCAAAAAACGAGCATGTGCGTTTAACCCTATAACTGCTGTAATCTGACATGCAAGATGAAGCTTGAACTCTAAAAAAATTTGAAATATGAAGAATGTTTTGAAAGCGTGGATACGCAAAAATAATCTAACTGAGGATCCGAATGACTATAGTGCACTGGTATCGACAAGAGTAAGTGTAGGAGTTGCGGAAGTAGTAGACGAACTGGTTAGCGAGGGTATGGAAATAAAACGGGAAACTGCAATTGACATCATCACCCGCTTTAACCGAAAATCTGCCGAATTGGTAGTGTCCGGGCATAACGTAAATACCGGATTGGTGTATATGCGCCCGGTTATTACCGGCGTGTTTTACGATAAAACATGGGATGCCGAGAAAAACCCCGTGTATGTAGCCATTAACCAGGGAGCCGACTTGCGCGCTGCCATAGCCAACACCACAGTAGAAATACTTTCCATACAACCCGACCCGATAGAAATAGTCAGCCTGACCGACACCACTACCGGAAAAACCGACGGGACTCTCACCAAAGGACGTAATGCTGAGATGAAAGGATCTTATTTAAAAGTTGTAGGCGAAAACCCCGACTGTGGCATTAGCTTTCGCAACACGGCTACAAAGGACATTACTAAACTAGCTACGAGCGATATTGTGCTAAATGAACCTTCGCGACTGCTGATTCTTGTACCTACCGGTTTAGTTGCCGGGGAGTATGAATTGAGCGTTACAACACAGTTTACCGGAGGAGGAGCTGTACTTAAACAACCGCGTACAATCATCTTTGGCATTCCGGTAGTTATAGCCTGACGATAATACGGCTTGTTAGTAGCACAATTACTAATGTACAATTAGTAGTGTTACTAACGAGCTATTAGTACCACTACTAAGACACCGTTAGTAAGCTCGCCATAATGTAAGATAGTTACAAACAGCCTGTATTTCATCGTTTCTCAATAAAATTATCTAGTGGTCACCCTTCAGGGAATAACCACCCATTTTGATTTTTAGACATATTCTCAATTCTAATTAATATATTAAATTCTAAAATTTTACAGTTATGAAAAGAACTATTACGATTTTGAGTATTTGCGTATTCTTTACGCAGCTTATGTTTGCACAAACGAATACATTACCATCAAGCGGCAATGTAGGTATAGGTTGCGATCCCGGATCTACGCTATTTAAAGTTTATAAATCTGAATTACCAACTATTGAATTAGCAAGTTCTATTTCTAGATTGCAATTCGGATTAGCCACCTGTAATGATTGTTTTGCGATAGGAGCTGTAAGTGGAGATGCTATTATTCGAACATTTGGACCAACTCATAATACTATTTTAGCTATGCCTGACAACAATAATGATGGAAAGAGTTTTATTGGATTTGCAGATGATGCAAATGGAATCTGGCTAAAAATTTTTAATAACAAGATAATGAGGGCTAATGGTACGATAATCGCTTCTAAAGTTATGGTAAAAACAGATGTCTGGTCCGACTATGTTTTTAATCCCGAATACAAGCTAAAATCATTAAGTGAAATTGATAGCTACATTAAAGAAAACAGGCATCTACCTGACGTTCCAACTGCGAATGAAGTGATTGAACACGGCATTGACGTAGCTCAAATGAATGCTATTTTATTGAAAAAGGTAGAAGAACTAACTTTACTTATGATTAATCAGAACAAAACAATTGGACTGTTAGAAAATAAAATAAACGAAATGCATAAATAGAAAGTACAATGAAAAAGCAATTTTTATTATTAGCATTTATTTTATCATATTTGTTGGCTTTCTCTCAAATGCCAACTGATGGTAATTATTCTAATTGGAATTGGGAGAATCAGTCACAGGATAATTGGAGAACAAAGTATGGAAATGACTGGACTGATATTAGACCTCCATTTGCTGTTACAACCCCAAGATTGGGAGTAATGTCTAACATTGATTATGCAAAAGATTATACACAAGCAAAAGGCTGGAAACTTGTATGGGCTCAGTTTAATGGTTCTTATCCATGGTTTGCATTGTACAATACGCATAAATCAATTATGCGGGTGTTTTTTTATTTAGAAGACATTCCTTTCACAGAAGTATTAGCTACACTCTCTTATCAAGATGCCAACAATCCTTGTTTGTTGTCCTTTGGAAAACAGTATCAATCTTCCAACCAAGATTATTATAACAACTCTGCTAATTCAGAAAAGGATATGATTGCAGTTGTAATACGTAAACTGGCACCCAAAAGCTGGGGAGCTGCCGATTTTCCTATATTATACGATAAATTTATCACTGACAGTAAATATAATAACAAAAAATGGGAATTTACATTCTATGGCTGCGATAATTATGGTATTACTCTTGCTGGAAAATCATCAACTGATCCAAATAAAACCGATCCAACTCAAGATGATCAACATACAATAGTAGCCAATAAGTCTGCTATAGCTGGAAATTCATTAAAAGCCGACCAAGCTAAGTTGCAAAAGGAAATTCAGTCATTAGAAGGATTTGTTAAGTCTATGAAGGACGCAGCCAATAAGATAGATACAACAAAAGGATTTTTCAATAAGAAATTTTTCAAAGATTATGTGAGAGCAGCAAACTCAACTACAACAAAAAACCTATCGGGTTTATTAAGCTTCTTTTCAAGTTTAAATTCTGCCGCTGGTGCTATTCTTGGTTTTGCAAATATAATAACAGGCTCTTTTGACGAATCATCTTCAACAAAACCTGTGGCAGTCATTCAATATATTAATCTACAAGGTTCTATGAATATTAACAGAACACTTGGCGGAAATACGCTGTCAATACCAGGATTAAGCAGTGTATACTATCCTGATCCAAACACTTTGAAATGGAATCCGTATAACTGTCCCATGGGAATTATTAGTTTAGAAAAAACACCCAAAATTAAGTCTACAACTTACAATAAATATGGTTATTATACTAATCTGACTTTTGGAAATGGAACTACCTACATATACATCGATGGCTACCCTGGATATCCAACCTTATTAGGCGGAGGAACTCATAATCTTTTGACAAATTATGAACAACGGTACCCTGGAAAAATAAAAAAATACAAATTGGATGATGACATTGTACTAGCTCAACAGAAAATAAATGGACTTAATTTGACTAATGTAAGGTTTGCTATAGTTTGCAAACCAAATGGAACGGGAGATAGGAAATATTCAATTAAAAATCAGTATTTGGCTTATCACCGTTTTAGTCAATCCCCATCTGGTGCCGATTATCCGGTACCTCTTGATAATCCGGTTTACAAGGCTTTGGAAGACGGACGTTTTATTATTCACAAATTTGACGAAGAAAATGATGATATCTATTTTGGGACACCTTATATGCAAAAAAACAAATTAAAAGGAGTGGTTTTCGAAGTTCCCGAAGACACAGATGTTAAACTCGCAGTATTTGCAGAGTTTAGTTCTGATAAATATCCCGTACCAATTATTTTCAAGGCACTGTATAATTTTTCAGAAATCAATGAAGCCCCTCAAGTAAATCCGGTTTTATTTACACTAGAACAAACAAATTTCAAATTTTCTGAATATTATAATTATCCTTTTTCTAGAATATTGAAGGGGACATACAACAATGAACAAACTGCTTGCGTTGTCGAAATGTTACCTAACTTTACAGGAAATAATGGATTTATTGCCAGTTCGATGCCATTCTTTAAAGACATAGAAATAGGTAATACTATTATCAATGAAACCGATTTTAATTGTACATCAATACAATATAAAACATCCAAGAGTGCCATTAAAAGTATTAAACAGGAAATCCAAGAAGATCAAAATAATTTAAAGCCAACGTTATTTCCAAATCCAACAACAGGAATACTGACAATTTCTAATCCAACAAAAGAGGTAGTTGTGGAGGTAAAAGTGTATACTTCTACAGGACAAACTTTAATTACGAAAAGTTCTTCTGATATCACCTCTGGTCAATTCGACATTAGTTCATTGTCAGATGGTATGTATTTTGTAAATTTGCGAACGTCTGCAAAGTCATATTCGATACCAATTTTTATCAAAAAATAGTAAAACGTTGGAAATGTTAGAGCCTCCAAAAAAGTTAGGGAGCTCTAACATTCCCATAAACATCAAATATAGAATGAAAAATATAATTAAACTCAGTATAATCCTTTTAATGTTTATCTTATTTTCTGGGTGTAAAGATGAACCTGTAACAGATATTGAAAAAATAGAAAAAGGATTAAAAGAGGTAGTTAAAGAAAAAGGAATAACGAAATGTTCAATTGTGGTAATGTACGGCGAATCTACATATACTGAATATAGCAATGTTAGTTTTTCTATTGACGGCGGTTTTGTTATAGTAACAGATAATTCTAATAGCAATACTATTGAAGTTCGATATAATTTATTATATCTATCCAAATACTTTACAGATTCTAAGGGAATAGCTTTATATTTTGCCAACACCCATTATTGATAATAAATCAATCAAATAGATCCTTTTGATTTGGAAGTTTTTGTTCTTTAATTGTATTGCAAACTATAGATATGTGTATTTGTAATTTTGTTAACTAATTCTTATATTTGCATCAGAAAAGCCAGCTTAAAGGCTCTACTGAAACGACCGAATAATGAAAAAATATCAAGCTTATGGAATTTGTTGAAAACTTACGCTGCCCTATCACCAAGAACAAACTGGAGCTGATAAGCAAAGCTGAATTTTATGGGTATCCCATTCCGGCAGAACTTGACACTTTTGGAGAACTAAAGCAGGGTTTGATAGATCATTCGAAACAATTCTTTTACCCGATATTTAATGGCATCATTATTCTATACGAACATTACGCTATTTACATTGGGAACGATTTTGACAACCGCCATTCACTCTCGTTTGATAAAAAACGGGTTCTTGATTACTACAACAAAGTAAATTATCAGGTTAGAGATTCATTTAAGATCTATGCAGACAGCACCAATTGGGTTGACTACAGAGAAGTGTCTTCGGAATACATGAGAAATTCGTTTACCAAAGCATCGAGACATTACCCACCCACCGGAAAATATCTGCTTGACATTGCTTCGGGACCTATTGGTTTCCCTGAATATATTGCACTTTCTGAGGGTTATGAATACAGAATCTGTGTAGATATATCCATCAATGCATTAATGGAAGCAAAGGCAAATTTAGAGAATGCCGGCCAGAAAGGCTTTTATATTTGTGGTGACATAACCAATATTCCGATGAAAGATCAGATATGCGATACGGTATTGTGTCAGCACACCTTGTATCATATTCCCCGAAAAGAACAGTCAACAGCTGTAAATGAAATGTACAGAGTGGCTAAGAATAACTCTAAAATTGTTATTATTTATTGTTGGTTTTACAATAGCTGGATGATGAACCTTACGTTGAATTTCGTACAGATATACCGGGTAACAAGACACTATGCGGGCAAATTATACGTGCGTTTTGTCAACTCAAAACCGAAATTGTATTTTTTTGCTCATAGTCCGCGGTGGTTCAAAAAATCATTTACGTTCGGCAAAGACATTGAATTTTACTGTTGGAGAAGTACAAACAAGCTTTTCATGGATACTTATATTCATAAAAAACTTGGAGGTAAATGGATATTAAAGAAACTAGGCGAAATTGAGGATAAACATAGTAAATTTATGAGCACATTTGGTGAATATGCAGCTATCGTAATCACAAAAAAAGCAACCTAAATCTTTAAAATCTGCAGCTTTGCAGCCGGTCTCTAGTGCAAGTTTAGGCATAGCAGTAACTGCCACCAACGATATAGTGTTTAGTAAACTTGAAGGCGCTTAAGCTTCACCAGATGGTAGTGAGTTTTAATGTAAATAGGCAAACAAACAAAATGGACAATACTTAGTTTCTATTTGTAAAATAATAAGTATTTTTGTTCGATAAAAATTACCATCAATATGCAAGAAAGACATTCTAACAGAGAAAGATATTTTAATGAGCAAAGCCTTACTACTGAAAAATATGTAATTCCTTATATCAATACGGTTTTTCCAGTAAATCCGGCAATGACCGTGGCGGAGATTGGCTGTGGTGAGGCCGGAAATCTAAAACCTTTTCTGGATATGGGCTGCAAGGTTTTTGGCATTGACATTGCCCCCAACAAAATAGAGAACGCAAGACAGTTTTATAAGGATCATCCACTAAAGGAGAATATCAACCTGATAGCGGCAGACATCTATAAAGTGCAACCGGAAGATATAGATAAATTAGATCTGGTCATTATGCGCGATACGATAGAACATATTCCGAATCAGGAAGTGTTTCTGGCTAACCTGAAAAAGTTCTTAAAACCCGGAGGAAAGATCTTTTTCGCATTTCCGCCCTGGCGAATGCCTTTTGGCGGACATCAGCAGGTGTGCGAAAGCAAAGTACTTGCCAATATGCCCTATCTGCACCTACTCCCCCGCCCACTATATATTAGTGCGCTAAAAATGCTGGGTGAGTCGGAGGGTAAAATTACAGGGTTGCTTGAAATAAGGGATACACAAATAAGCATCAAGCGGTTTCATTCCGTTTTAAAGAACAACAACCTGTCAATTATCCGACAGGATTACTACCTTATAAATCCAAATTACGAAATAAAGTTTAAGCTCAAGGTTCGGAAACTTCCAGCCTTGTTGAATATCCCTTATTTCAGAGACTTCTTTACTACTACCTGCTACTGTGTGGTAGGGTTAGAATGAATGTCGCTTCTACTCCATGTCTGCACCCGTGTAGCCTGTGCCTGATGCGGATGTAGGCATAGCCATACCTTGTGATGGAAATCAAAGCAGTTTGTAACTAAATAAAAACACAGTTACAAACTGTTTGCGTTTTTCACTCTACTGGTTTCACGCCTTTGGACCGCTGTATATTGGTTCACTTCGTTAAACGGGAATCAGGCACTGCATAGCGTTTTAATAAATATGGAGAGGAAGAAGACACATCCGATATGGTTTTAAACTGTTCCATTAAGCTTCCTTCTTAAAGATAAGATTTAATGGTTCGTATATGCAACAGTTGATGTCGAAAATGCATCATAAGAATGACAACCTGAAAAACATGATGATTGGGTATCTATTTAGCACTTAGCCTAACTGGACTAAAATAAATATTATCGGATATTTCACCAATCACATAAATAACTTAGGATGAATTCTAATGTAGCAAAACACATACTATTATGAAAAAAAAACTATGCTTCTTCGCCCTGCTATTTACAGCTGTTCTATTTACGTCCTGCAAAAAAGACGACTTATATTACCAAAACAGTTTTGAGAATAGCTACCAAAAGTTGATCAGTTTCAAAGAAACATCCGGAAATTCTTACAGCTATATGGTGACGCAAGGTTCGGTGTTTGGTTCAGCATCGCAAACGACCATTACTGTGAGCAATGGAAAGGTTACGCAGCGCCATTTTACATATACCTCAACTACAGGAATGGCTAACGTTCCGGCAACAAAATTGGAGTGGACGGAAAACGGGACCGAAATAAATTCGCACAGCTCAGGTGCAGCAGCTTTAACGCTGGACGAGATCTACGATAATGCCCGTAGCCAATGGCTGATAAAAAGAGAAAATGCCAAAGCCTATTTAGAAACAAATAATAATGGTTTAATATCATCCTGCGGTTATGTAGAAGATGGTTGTATGGACGATTGCTTTGTCGGCATTCAGATTGCCTATATAAAATCATTGTAAACAAATAGAAGTGTCTGATAGAAAATCATACATACAGGACGTCTGCGCTAAAAATTGAAACAGTTTGTAACTAAATAAAAACACAGTTACAAACTGTTTGCGTTTTCACTCTACTGGTTTCGCACCTTTGGGACATAGGCCAAATGAATATAAAAGTCAGGATTGAAACAAAGATGAAAAGACAGCCTTCGTTAAAGATCTGATTTATTTTTCAGACTTACCCAACCTTTAAGAATAAAAAGTTAGTATATATTGTTGAAATACAAATTGAACATTTTAAATTTACGATTATGATACAAAAAAAACTATTCTTATTCTTATCATTAGCATCTTTTCTGCTAATCAGCTGCAATCAAATTGAAACTGCAGCTTCATCCACTGTGGATGCTTCCAAGGTTTCCAATATCAAGAAAGGGGAACCAGTGATATTTAAGTTCAGCAGCATTCCCGACAGTAGTGATGTGGTGTGGAAAGTAACACCTGAAGATGGTGCGACTTTAAAAGCCGACGGCAGCAAGGCTTCTGCCTTATTCAGTCTCGCCGGCAGTTATAGCATTAACGCTAATTATAAAAATGCCGTTGTACAAACAAATGTAGTTGTTATTGATAGTGTGTATACTCCTACAGTAAATACTCTTACAGCGCTTGTAAATGGTGAAACATTGAGTGCAACAGCTACTATCAACGACAGCTCATCTGTAGGAAAAACGGATATAGTACTTATATTAACTTTTACCACCACAAATAAATACAGCTGCTTAAATAATTTCTTAGTTTCGAAGAAAGACCCTCTGACCGGGATAATTTCGTTTGAAGGTGTTTTTACTCCTGATTCTAAATTCTGCTCGGCAGGCGAAAAAGTGGCAGAAGGCTCAGTTACATTAAATCCTAATGCAGCATCAACAACCAATACCCTTGAAATCTTACTTGGCGGAACTACTTACAAAGGTTATTACTATGTTTCAAATAAGCAGTTATATGTTTACTGGCCTTATACTGATGGCATCCTGTTTACCAATGCTATCAAAATAGCCGGTAATAATTAATCAGGGTATTGTATTATCCAATAGAAGCGATATCTTCCAATCAAGATTAAATTTGCACAGAAATACATTTAGCTACAAAAAGAAATTTCATTCATTTTGACCGATTTAGAAGATATAATTGCCGGATGTATATCAAACAATCGTGTAAGCCAGGAAAAATTGTATCGACAGTTTTATCCTGGTTTACATGCGTTGTGCCGACAATTTTTTCAGGATGAGCAAGACATTGTTACCGCATTGAACAATGGCATGTTAAGCGTTTACAAAAATATCAGCTCTTACGATACTTCTAAAGGAGAATTTTTAAATTGGTGTTACACCATTGTTCGTAATGCTGCAATCACATACTTAAGAACTATTAAAAGCTTAAACACTGTTCAGTTGGACACTGCTTTACATTATGATTATTGCGAGAATCCCCTGATAGAGCTCGAATGGGAAGATCTATTTTCGTACCTGGACAAACTCCCACCTGCCACACGTGCTGTAAGTAGTCTTTACTACAGAGAAGGTTTTTCTATCAAAGAAATCTCACAACAACTCAATATAAGTGATGGTACTGTAAAATGGCATTTAAGCGAATGCCGGAATAAGTTATCAAAGTTACTTCATCCTTAAAAACAGAATAACTTGAAAAGACCAAAAATAGATTCGAACCTGTATCAGCAGAAGTCACCCACTCCTTTGACTCCTGTGGATGAAGCATGGAACAAAATGGCAGAACAGCTGGATTCAGAAATGCCTGTATCTAATCAGGAGCCAAAGAAACGAACAATCGCAATAAGTTCTTCTCAGTTTGTGCTTTTGATGGTGGCAGCAATGATTTTTGCTGGTGGAGGAACCTTTATAGCGCTAAAAAGCATAGAGAATAAAAAAGAGATTCATTCAACTAAATATCCAAAGCTCAATAGTCTTATTAATAAAACTGTTCAAACAGATAGTTCGGCTATCACACCTGGCGAAACAGATATTCAAACAAGCATAAGTACCAATCAAAAGGAAAATGAAGAGGAGATGCTGCCACAGCAACACAGCAATAATCAAACTTCATTATCTACAGCCATTGCCAAAACGAATACTCCGCACGAAGTCACATCAGTAGAAAAATCGAATCAGAACAATGCAACAGTTGATAATGCCGGATTAAAGACAAACAAATCGGATACTACAATAAGTTCCATTGACGAACAACATAAAACGGCTATTGCAGATACTATAAATTCTCAACTGAATAGTATCTTACCAAAGGTTGTTGATAATTACGTATTAAACACTAGCAAATCGGACAGTACAACAGATGTCATTGGGAAACAATATAAAACAGCTTCTGTAGATACTATAAATTCTCAACTGAATAGTACCTTGCCAAAGGCTGTTGATAATGATGTAGTAAACACTCGCAAATCGGACAGTACTACAAATCCCCTTGAGAAACAATATGAAACTGCTTCTGTAGACACTATAAATCATCAACTGAATAGTATCTTGCCAAAGGTTATTGATAATTACGAAGTAAACACAAGCAAATCAAACAGTACAACAGATGCCATTGAGAAACAATATAAAACAGCTTCTGTAGATACTATAAATTCTCAACTGAATAGTATCTTGCCAAAGGTTATTGATAATTACGGAGTAAACACAAGCAAATCAAACAGTACAACAGATGCCATTGAGAAACAATATGAAACTGCTTCTGTAGACACTATAAATCATCAACTGAATAGTATCTTGCCAAAGGTTATTGATAATTACGTAGTAAACACTAACAATTCGAAGAATACAATGAGTCCCCTTGAGAAACAATATAAAACAGCTTCTGTAGATACTATAAATTCTCAACTGAATAGTATCTTGCCAAAGGTTATTGATAATTACGTAGTAAACACAAGCAAATCAAACAGCACAACAGATGTCATTGGGAAACAATATGAAACAGCTTTTGTAGATACTATAAATTCTCAATTGAATAGTATCTTGCCAAAGGTTATTGATAATTACGGAGTAAACACAGGCAAATCGAACAGCACAACAGATGCCCTTGAGAAACAATATAAGACAGCTTCTGTAGATACTATAAATTATAAACTGAATAGTAGCTTACCAAAGGTTGTGGCTAATTATGTAGTAAACACTAACAAATCGGACAGCACAACAGATGCCATTGGCAAACAATATAAAACAGCTTTTGTAGACACTATAAATCATCAACTGAATAGTATCTTATTCAAAAATGGAAATGTAGCCAAAGTGGAATTAAAAACTAAGCCTGTTTTAAATGATTCTCATCGAACAGAAAGAAATTCGCTAAACACAAACCTCTCAACAAAAGAAACCGAAAAGATAGAAAATAGAGGTAGTAACTATTCAAGATATAGTTATTTAAAAACCAATCATATATTTATTGGACTGTCAGGGAATAGTGGCTTACTGTTTTCTAAAAATGAGAGCAAGAATATCTATTCATACGGAGAGATTTTGGCAATTGGAATACGTAATACCAAATATAAGCTAGCAGTCGAAACCGGTATCGGTTTTCAGTCATTGGAATATCATGTCCCCTACAGCAGGACATTATATACTTATCAAGCTACCGGAACATACGACTCTACAGCAACTGTTTCATCATATAAATACAGCCTACGCAGCCTTGTTATTCCATTTTTTATCACGAAAGAGATT
>Ga0302203_1000364_pt1 | contig 18697 bp, 12 predicted proteins | sample II_Fen_E1_1_FD_194576 | JGI IMG/M metagenome (GOLD analysis project Ga0302203, IMG submission 194576) | Peat permafrost microbial communities from Stordalen Mire near Abisko, Sweden - II_Fen_E1_2 | ecosystem: Environmental > Terrestrial > Soil > Wetlands > Permafrost | place: Sweden: Abisko...
ATTTGGTGAAACACGGACTGGTAATATTTACCTGGGGAAATGTGAGTAGCATTGACAGGACAACCGGATTAGTGGTTATCAAGCCTTCAGGGGTTTCGTACGAAGAAATGAAAGCCGAAGATATGGTTGTAGTAGATTTAAACGGAACAGTGGTGGAAGGAACATTAAAACCATCGTCCGACACGGCAACTCACCTGGCATTATATAAAGCATTCCCCAATATAGGTGGAATTGTACATACACATTCCACGTATGCTACTTCGTGGGCACAGGCCGGTGTGGATATTCCGAATATCGGCACCACCCATTCCGATTATTTCAGCGATGCCATTCCTTGTACCCGCGACATGACCCAACAGGAAGTAGAAGGAGAATATGAACTGGAAACAGGTAATGTGATCATTGACCGCTTCAACGGATTAAACCCCGACTTTATACCGGGCGTACTGGTAAAAAACCACGGGCCATTCTCCTGGGGGAAAGATGCCCATGATGCGGTTCATAATGCAGTAGTTATGGAACAGGTAGCTAAAATGGCTTATGTTTCGTATGGGGTTAATCCAAATCTGACCATGAGCAAGTATTTGATTCAAAAGCATTTTTTCAGGAAACACGGACCGGGTGCGTATTACGGGCAAAAATAAGGAATTAGGAGTGAGGAATGAAAAAAGGAGTAAGAGGCAAGAGGTAAGAGGTAAGGATTATCTGGTCTGTAACGGCTTCCGTGATAAAACTCGTTCCTGCTACTTACGAAACCATCACTAAAGCAAATGTTAGTTAATTAGGTAGTTGGATAAGTAGGTAGCAATTTAATTGGTTGATTGTTAAGTTCTTTAAGTATTTAAATAGAACAGTCGTAAATTTAATATTAAATCAAATTACAGTACAACATGAAAAAAACACTTCTTGCTTTTATTTGCCTGCTGACACTGTCGGTAACAGCACAAACGTCAACCTCAAAAATTACTATTCACACCGATCAGGGTAAAAATGTTATTAATAAAGAAATATACGGCCAGTTTGCCGAACACCTTGGCACCTGCATTTACGGAGGTATTTGGGTTGGTGAAAATTCACCTATACCAAACACAAAAGGGTACCGCAACGATGTACTGAATGCCCTGAAGGATTTGCATATTCCTGTTTTAAGGTGGCCCGGCGGTTGTTTTGCCGACGAATATCACTGGATGGACGGGATCGGACCACGGGAGAAACGTCCTAAAATGTCAAATAACAACTGGGGCGGTGTTATCGAGGACAATAGTTTTGGTACTAATGAATTTTTCAACCTCTGCGAGTTGCTCGGATGTGAACCTTACCTAAGCGGAAACGTGGGTAGCGGCACCGTGGAAGAGATGGCTAAATGGGTGGAATATATTACTTCGGCCGGCGACAGTCCTATGGCTAGATTACGTCGCCTGAACGGACGCGATAAACCCTGGAAGCTGAAATACCTGGGCGTTGGTAACGAAAGCTGGGGTTGTGGTGGAAGCATGACGCCCGATTATTACTCTGATCTTTATCGTCGTTATTCAACTTACTGCCGGGAGTATGATGGCAACAAGTTATTCAAAATTGGCAGTGGTGCCAGCGACTATGATTACAAATGGACGGAAACATTAATGAAAAATGTGGGTGACCGCATGCAAGGCGTTTCGTTACATTATTACACCTGTAAAGGTTGGAATGGCAGCAAAGGTTCGGCTACAAAATTTGACAAATCAGAATACATGTGGACTATGAATAAGAGTCTTGAAATTGAGGATGTCCTAAAAAAACACATTGCCATCATGGATCAATATGATCCAAAACACAAAGTAGGTTTAATGGTTGATGAATGGGGCACCTGGTGGGATCAGGAACCGGGATCACATTCGGCATTATATCAACAAAATACTATGCGCGATGCTTTTGTGGCAGCTATGACACTGAATATATTCAACAAGTATACCGAAAGGGTAAAAATGTCAAATATTGCCCAGGTGGTAAATGTACTACAGGCCATGATTCTGACCGATGGTCCGAAGATGGTGCTGACTCCAACCTATCATGTTTTTGAAATGTATAAGGTGCACATGGGTGCAACCTATTTGCCAATAGATATCCAATGTGATTCACTGGTTTCGAACGATAAGAAATTTGCAGCAGTAAGTGTCTCGGCTTCGAAAGATACAAAGGGCTTGATTCATATCACACTTGCCAATGTTGATCCGGACAAAGAACAAAAGATTACGATTGACCTGCCGGACGTGAAACTCACAAAGGTTACCGGAACTATTCTGACGGCTAAAACGATTGACTCGTACAATACATTCGAAAGTCCGAATGTAGTAACGCCTGCCGTTTTCAAAAATGCCAAAATAAATAAAACAGGCCTGACAGTAACAGTTCCTGCAAAAGCAATTATTTCACTGGAATTATGACCCCTAACCCCTAAAGGGGGATAAGAGAATAACCCCTAACCCCTAAAGGGGAACTTGGTTACTTTCGGATCTGATAGTTTTTTTGAAATAGAAAATATAATAATTAATACTAATATCTCTTATTCCCCGCAATTTATCCCGATTTATCGGGAGGGGTTAGGGGTTATAATAAACAATACTAACTTTCTTGCTCCCCTTTAGGGGCTGGGGATGAGTTATAAAAACAATTAATACTAACTTCTCTGACTTCCCTTTAGGGGTTGGGGGTAAATTTTAAAAATATTATGGATTACAAAGATTTAGAAGTATGGTTTATCACCGGAGCTCAATTGTTATATGGTGGTGACGCAGTAGTGAGCGTCGATGCACACTCAAATGAAATGGTTAATGGTTTAAACAAATCGGGAAACCTTCCTATAAAGGTTGTTTACAAAGGAACCGCTAATTCTTCTTCAGAAATATCTGAAATCATGCGTGCCGCAAACGGTGATACCAAATGTGTTGGTATGATTACCTGGATGCACACTTTCTCTCCTGCAAAGATGTGGATTCACGGGTTGATGGATTATAAAAAACCTTTATTACACCTTCATACTCAATTCAACGAACAAATTCCATGGTCGGAAATCGACATGGACTACATGAATCTGAACCAATCAGCTCATGGTGACCGTGAATTCGGATTCATCACTGCCCGTTTGCGCAAACCACGCAAGGTGGTAGTTGGTTACTGGAAAGATAAATCAACCCACGATAAGATATCAGGCTGGATGCGCATTTGTGCCGGATGGGCTGATGCACAAAACATGCAAATCATTCGTTTCGGTGATAATATGAACAATGTGGCTGTAACCGATGGTGACAAAGTAGAGGCAGAAATCCGCCTGGGTTACCATGTGGACAATGCTCCTATTGCAAAGCTTGTTCCTTACGTAAATGTAGTTACCGAAGCTGAAATTGATGCGTTAATAACAGAATACGAAAGACTATATGACTTTGCTGATGATTGTAAGAAAGGTGCTGAAAAGCATATCTCTGTACGTCAGGCTGCTGCCCAGGAAATAGGGTTACGCCGCTTCCTGCAGGACAATAAAGCTACTGCTTTTACAACCAGCTTCAACGAACTGGAAGGCATGTCCCAGTTGATGGGCTTTGCTTCCCAACGCTTGATGGCCGAAGGATATGGTTTTGGTGCTGAAGGAGACTGGAAAACAGCTGCCCTTACCCGGACCATGGGAGTAATAGCTCAGGGTCTTCCCGGAGGATGTTCATTCCTGGAAGATTATGTATTGAATTTTGACGGAGCAACCAGCTCAATTCTTCAATCACACATGCTGGAAATCAATCCTGAAATTGCAAAAGCAAAACCACGTATTGAAGTTCACTTTCTGGGTATAGGTGATGCCGGTGTTTGTGCACGTCTGGTATTCCAGGCTCATGAAGGCGAAGGTATCGCTGCTACTATTGTTGATATGGGCAACCGTTTCCGCATGATTGTAAACGAAGTGAAAGTGATTGAACCAAAGCCATTGCCTAAATTACCGGTTGCCTGTGCCTTGTGGATTCCACAGCCTAACCTTGAAGTTGGTGCCGGAGCATGGATTACTGCCGGTGGAACTCACCACTCAAGTTTCTCATTCTCTATTACCACCGAAATGATGGAAGACTATGCTGAAATTGCGGATGTAGAATTATTGATTATCAACAAAGACACCAATATCCGTAATTTCAAACAGGATATCCGTAATAACGAAGTGTATTACATGTTAAACAAAGCGCTAAGATAATAATCAGGAGTAAGGAGTAAGAGGTAAGAAGCAAGTAGCTGTCACAGCAGGCTTAATACTTACCTCTTACCTCTTACCTCTTACTTACTAAAAATATTATGAGCAAATATGTTATAGGTTTAGATTACGGAAGCGATTCAGCCCGTGCGGTGATAGTAAATGCCGAAACAGGCGCAGAAATGGCATCATCAGTAAAAAATTATCCTCGCTGGATGGAAGGTAAATACTGCGTTCCTACTGCCAACCAATATCGGCAACATCCGCAGGATTATATTGATGCACTGGAATACACAGTGAAAGACGCGCTTTCAAAATGTCCTGCAGGAACAGCTGAAAAAGTGGTTGGAATTGCATTTGACACAACCGGAAGCACACCGGTATTTACGGACAAGAACGGTACACCACTTTCATTACTACCAGAATTTGCCGAAAATCCAAATGCCATGTTTGTGTTGTGGAAAGACCATACGGCGATTAAAGAAGCACATGAAATCAATGATTTATGTGCCCGTTGGGATATCGACTACAGTTCATACGAAGGTGGAATCTATTCTTCAGAATGGTTCTGGGCAAAAGCATTGCATGTACTCCGTGCTGACGAGAAAGTACGCAATGCAGCTTTTTCAATTGTTGAACATTGCGACTGGTTGCCAGGTTTGATTACCGATAAAACCAATCCTTCTATCATTTGCCGCAGCCGTTGTGCTTCCGGACATAAAGCTATGTGGCTTGAAAAATGGGGTGGTTTGCCATCCGAGAAGTTTCTGACTACCCTTGATCCATTATTGGCAGGTTACAGGCAACGCCTTTACACGGATACTTATTCAAGCGACAAGAAGGTGGGTAACTTAACCGAAGAATGGGCCGGACGTTTAGGCCTAACCACCAATGTAGCTGTTGCAGTCGGAGCATTTGACTGCCATATGGGTGCTGTCGGTGCCGAAGTACAACCGGGTGCCCTGGTACGTGTTATTGGAACTTCTACTTGCGACATAATGGTATCCAGCTACAAAGAAATGGGACATAAACTGATTCCGGGTATTTGCGGACAGGTTGATGGTTCGGTTATTCCGGGTATGATCGGACTTGAAGCAGGGCAATCGGCTTTCGGTGATGTTTATGCCTGGTTTAAAAACGTATTGGCATGGCCTGTTGTAAATATCCTTTCCAAGACAACGTTGATTGATGAAGCTACCAAACAAAAACTGATTGACGAAACTCTGGATCAAATCATTCCTGCTTTGTCTGTCGAAGCTGCGAAAGTTCCTGTATCGGAATCAACTATTCTGGCAACAGACTGGATGAACGGCCGTCGTACACCGGATGCCAACCAACTGGTAAAAGGAACCATCACCGGGTTGAATCTGGGCAGCTCTGCTCCCCTTATCTTCCGTGCGTTAGTGGAAGCTACTGCTTATGGTTCAAAAGCCATTGTAGACCGCTTTATCGAAAACGGCGTTAAGATCAACGAAATCATTGGCATTGGCGGTATCGCTTTGAAATCACCTTTTGTCATGCAGACCATGGCAGACGTACTGAATATGCCTATTAAAGTGGCAAAATCAGAACAGGCCTGTGCATTTGGAACTTCCATGTTTGCAGCGGTAGTAGCCGGTGTATACGAAAAAGTGGAAGATGCTCAGAAAGCTATGGGTATGGGTTTTGCTCATGAATTTTATCCTGACAAAGAAAATGCGGCATTGTATAGCAAATTGTACAAAGATTATATCAAATTAGGCCAGTTCACAGAGAAAGAATTTTTTTCTAAATAAATAATAACCCCTAACCCCTAAAGGGGAACTGAATTAGTTTTGTATCGCTTTCTTCTATTACACCAATTGTCAATTAAGAAGATATATAAACTAAATTTCACTTTAGTGGTTAGGTCTATTTATTAATAAATTATACATTATGAAAAAACTCATTTATTTAGCACTGATTCCAATACTTATGCTTAGTTGCAAAGAGAAAAGCGAAAAGACACTCTCTGGGTTGGTAAAAGCCAACTTTACGAAAGTAATTAACGGCGATTCAACCGGGTTGTATGTCCTCAAAAATGCGAAAGGCATGGAAGTGTGCATCACCAATTTCGGTGGACGTATTGTCTCCATCATGGTTCCCGATAAAGCAGGTAAAATGCAGGATGTGGTACTTGGATTTGACAGCGTGGCAGATTATGTGAATATCCCCAGTGATTTCGGGGCTTCTATTGGTCGCTACGCAAACCGTATCAACAAGGGTCTCCTTACCATTGATGGTAAAACCATACAGTTGCCGCAAAACAATTTCGGACATTGTTTGCACGGAGGACCTAAAGGCTGGCAATATCAGGTTTATCAGAAAGTAAACCAGGTAAATGACACCACCATTGAATTGACCCGCCACTCACCGGATGGCGATCAAAACTTCCCGGGAAATGTAACAGCAAAAGTGACATTCGTACTTACAGCTGATAATGCTATCAAGATTAATTTTGAAGCTACAACCGACAAAAAGACAGTGATTAATATGTGTAACCATTCCTATTTTAATCTTTCGGGAGATGCGACTAAACTAATTACAGACAATTTGTTGTATATCAACGCTGATAATTTTACTCCGGTTGACAGTACGTTTATGACTACCGGTGAGATTGTTACCGTGAAGGGAACTCCAATGGATTTTACGATTGCCAAGACAATCGGCAAAGACATCACCAACTACGGTTATGTTCAGCTGAAAAACGGCAACGGGTATGATCACAACTGGGTGCTGAATACAGCAGGTGATGTAACAAAGCAAGCTGCAAAAGTGACTTCTCCTATAAGTGGAATATCACTGGAAGTATTCACCAATGAACCCGGCATTCAGGTTTATACAGGTAATTTCCTCGACGGGAAAGTAAAAGGCAAAAAAGGCATTGTATATAAACAACGTTCAGCTATTTGTCTGGAGACCCAGCATTTTCCGGACAGCCCAAATAAACCTCAGTGGCCATCAACAATTCTTGAACCGGGAAAAGTCTATAAAAGCACTTGTATCTATAAATTTTCTGTAGAAAAGTAAAAAACACTTATTAATACAACAAAGTTAAAAATATGAATTGGAATTCACATGAATTTATTTGGCTCGACTGGGCAATTCTTGCAGTCGGAATATGTGCTGTAGCATGGGCAGTATGGCGTGCGGTACAAAAAGATAAACGGTTGCAACAAGGTCCTAACAGCGAAGATTACCTGTTCGGTAAAGGAGAACCATGGTATATCATTGGTGCAGCTATCTTTGCTGCAAATATTGGTTCGGAACACCTGGTAGGGCTTGCCGGAACCGGTGCAAAGGCAGGTGTAGGAATGGCACACTGGGAGATGCAAGGCTGGATGATTCTGATCCTTGGTTGGCTCTTTGTACCATTTTATCAACTTATGAACACGAAGTTAGGGAAAATTATCACCATGCCCGACTTTCTTAAAAATCGCTACACACCTCGTACAGGTTCGTGGTTATCTATCATTACACTGATTGCCTACGTGCTGACTAAAGTGAGTGTAACAGCATTTACGGGTGGTATCTTCATGGAGAGCCTTATTGGTTTACCTTTTTGGTACGGAGCTATCGGTTTAATAGTTATAACGGGTATCTTTACCATTTTTGGCGGTATGAAGGGTGTAATGACATTATCGGCAATTCAAACGCCTATACTTATCATTGGTTCATTCCTGGTGCTTTTCTTAGGATTGTCAGCGCTTGGAGATGGCAGTATTGCTCACGGTTGGACTGCCATGATTGACTATTCTAAAACACTGAGTGTAGGAGCAGACGGACATGCCTACGGCACAAACCATATGTTCCACTTGGATACTGGTGACCCGTTGTATGATGACTATCCCGGGTTCTGGGTATTTATCGGAGCCTCCATTATAGGCTTTTGGTATTGGGCTACCGACCAACATATCGTTCAACGTGTACTCGGACAAACAAAAGGCGAGGCTAACGATGTCGTGATGAAGCGCGCGCGAAGAGGTACTATTGCTGCCGGTTATTTCAAGATATTACCTGTATTTATGTTCCTGATACCCGGCATGATAGCCGCCGCATTGGCAGCACGTCCGGGTAGTGGCTTTACGTTAACCAACCCTGATACAGCCTTTGGATCCATGGTTAAGTTTGTATTGCCCGCCGGTGTGAAAGGTATTGTTACCATAGGCTTTATATCAGCTTTGGTTGCTTCGTTGGCGGCATTCTTTAATTCCTGCGCTACTTTGTTTACAGAAGACTTTTATAAACCAATGTTCAAAGGTAAGAGCGAGGCCAGATACGTTTTGGTAGGCCGTATAGCAACTGTTGTTGTTGTAGTGCTTGGTATTATCTGGATACCGGTCATGATGAGTCTTGGTAGCCTTTACTCCTATCTGCAGGGCATTCAATCGCTGCTTGCCCCAGCCATGGTGGCCGTATTTGTAATGGGTATATTTTCCAAAAGAATTACTCCCAAGGCAGGTGAAGCAGGTTTAATTGTTGGCTTTCTGATTGGTATGGCACGCTTGCTGACCAATATCTTCACAAATACAGGTAAAGACGTAATGACAGGTCAATTATGGGAATCCACCCATTGGTTCTGGCATACCAACTGGCTTATCTTTGAGATCTGGTTGCTTGTCTTCATCATGTTAATGATGGTCGTAGTATCACTTTTCACGAAGAAACCAACCGCTCAACAGATAGATTTCATTACTTTTGACGGTGACTACAAGAAACTCATCTTTAAGAGCTGGAACAAGTGGGATGTTATTGCCTCTTTGGGTGTGGTAGCTATTTGTGCTACATTCTACTGGTATTTCTGGTAATGAAGGCATAATACCTGATTGAGATTTTTTCTCAATCAGGTATACTATTAACGCTCAGAATAATCAAGTTGTATTAAATCAGGCTATTCAAACTTCTGTCTGAAGGTACGCGACATTAAAGAAATTTGCAGATCAATTTAGAATAAAGAAACAAATCATTTTTTCCTAAATAAATCAACTATCAAACAAAGAAAAAGAGACTTTAAAAGGTCTCTTTTTTCTTTGTTTGATAGACTCTTGTGTGTGGCCATTCCAATCTACATGAAAACAAGTCAGGCTTTATTTTTCATTTTTAAGTTCAATATACTCACTTCTGTTGGTTAGTAACAAAAGCTGGCATTGTGAATTTAATTCAATTATCTCTTCATAGATTGAAAGTTCGCCCTTTCGTTTTCTCTTTACACAAGAATGGCAATCTCACGAAATATCACTCACCTATCAAACACTCATATCATCAGGGTGCTGTTACCTCATAATTATTTTCCTGTGTAATAGTTGTAATCCTTTTGTAACGTTTCCAGCAATTCTCTTTCACTTTTAAATGGATTTCGAATATTCATGACAGATTCTATTTTCCGGACAAGATGGGTTAATAGTTTAAAATTGTTCTGGCGAAAAGCAACTTCGGCATTTTCCTTAATAATTCTCATATCATTATCGCTAAAAAGCATGACCCTGTTTTGAGCAAAATAGGGCATATAATTTTCATCAACATCAAGGAGTATGGTGTGCGATATATTGTATTTTGATTTTTCAGAAATAACAGATGTTCCAGCAGCTATATCTCCGAGACGTTGGGTATGTTTTGTGATCATCATAGTAACCAGCCCGGGAGCAAATCCCATATTGATATCCACCAGGCAAAACATCCATCGGATTAAGAAGTCAAAGAACCCTGCCTGATAACCATCAATCTTTACTACTTTAATTTTCACAAGTTTTTTTCCTAAGGTTTGTCCTTCCATGAATGTTTCAGAAACGAGCGTATAAAATAAAACCGGTAAGGAAAGCAAACACATAATGGCAGTATATAATATATTGTTTTGTGCAGATAAATCTTTTACATTTAAAATCTGAAAAAACAAGATATATGCAACTACTATGTACGCAATTTTTATCAGTAAATCAGCACCATAAGCCAACATGCGTTCTCCGACAGATGCTGTTGTAAAATAAAGCTTAACATTTTGCGTTGTTATTATTTGTAAATTTGACATTTTTTTATATTTTTGTATTTAGTATGAGAGAAATAGCCTTTATAAAACAGAATAAATCCAAATGGTTAGCTTTTGAAGAATCTTTAAAGGAGAAGATTAATCATAATCCTGACGAACTTGCCGGTTTGTATATCCAGCTGTTGAACGACCTTTCCTATTCGCAGACTTATTATCCAAAAAGCAAAACCACTGTTTATCTTAATTTTCTGGTTTCGCAAATGTACAGAAAAATTTATAAAACCCGACGTTTGGAACATAACAGGGTTGCATATTTTTTCAATGCGGAAGTGCCATCCCTGGTATACCAGTATCGTAAACACGTGTGGTTTGCGTTTGTTCTCTTTTTCTTTTTTTGTTTGCTGGGAGCATTATCGGCACGTAACGATCAGACTTTTGTTCGCCTGATCCTAGGAAATGATTATGTAAACATGACCCTTAAAAATATTGATAAAGGGGATCCGATGGCTGTTTATAAATCGGGTAATTCAATGGGTTCTTTTATCGGAATTACAATGAACAATATCGGAGTAGCGGCAAAGGCTTATATTTACGGACTTTCAGTCGGAGTCTTTACATTTTATGCTGCTTTACAAAATGCTATCATGCTCGGGTCTTTTCAATATCTCTTTTATGAACAGGGAGCTTTTGTTGCCAGTCTAAAAGGTATTTGGCTGCACGGTGCCATGGAAATATTCAGCATCATTATTTCAACTGCTACAGGATACATACTGGCAAGTTCGATACTTTTTCCAAATACTTATTCGAGATTGGTGTCATTCAGAACCGGAGTTCAGGATAGCCTAAAGATTTTTATCAGCATAATTCCCTTTTTTGTTGCTGCGGGTTTTATCGAAGGATTTGTAACCCGTCACTCGGATACCATGCCACTTTGGCTCGATATAGTCATCATTGCCGGTACCTTGTCCATTATTTCGTTTTACTATTTAATTTATCCATTTATAATCAATAAAAAACAAAGCCATGTCGGAATTCCAACTTTACAAAAAGCGTGATTTTAGTGCCTTTATGAGCGATACAATGCAGTTTTTCAAACAATTCTGGAAGAATTATTTCAGGAATTATGTTGTAATCAACGGAGCCCTGTTATTGTTGATGTGTTTATTGTATTTTCTGATTTTTAAAGACATGTTTAAGAACCTGTCCAACCCCGGAGCCGGATCGTGGATGAGGAATATGAGTAATTTATCCATTGCGGGAATCATGTTGTTCATTATAGTGTCAATTGCTTTATCCTTATTTACAACCGCTTTTCCAATGATCTATTTAAAATTACTGAAAACAAAAGGGGAAGAACCTATCACTTCCTCCGAACTTTTTAATGGAATAAAAGATGTCGCCGGACGTATGATATTGTTTGGGCTGATTTCATTATTCATTTTGCTGCCACTAGCATTCATTGTATTTGGTCTCGGAGCGCTCCTCAGCATAGTGATTATCGGAATTCCAGTGCTTATATTGGCTATGCCTACTTTTATGGTTTGGAGTTTGCAGTCTTTGTATATCTATCTCGAAGAGGATGCTTCGTATTTCAGTTCATTGGGTAAAGGCTTGAAAATTACATTCGAAAAATACTGGCATGTGGTGGGATCAGCTCTTGTCTTGTTTATTTTTGTCATGATTGTCAGCAGTATGTTCAGTATGGTTCCTGCAATAATGATGATGAGTTCGGTTTTTACAACAGGTGGCCATCCAGAAGCTATGACTATGACTCCAACCATGCTTGCATTCTATATTCTCGGTATGATTTTTACTTTTATTGCCTATAATGTTCTGTACATTCATCAGGGTTTGATTTATTACAGTTCTCAGGAAAACAACGTCCATTTCCAGGCTCTTTCTGAGATTGAAAATATTGGTAAAGATGAGGCATAAAGTTCTGATTCTGTTTTTTCTATTCTGGACATTTCTGACATTGTCTGTTGCACAGGTTGCATCACACAGGTTACAGAAGTATTTACCAAAACTTGCTTCTGACTCGATTCTTTCCGGCACAAAGGAGGAATGTTTAGTCCAAATGAAAAAACTCTTCCAATCGGTACCCATGGATACGGCTTCTAAAAAAGTAGTATCACTGGATCCTGATTTTAAAGAAAAATACCTTTCTGACCAGGACTTTCAGTATAATCAGGATGAAGGTACAAAATCCTTTTTAGACCGGTTATTCGAAAAAATAGGCTTGCTTATCAATAAGCTCTTTGGGTTCGGGAAGCTGAATAAATACCCGGACCTGACTGCTATAGTCTTCAAAATACTATGTGGATTGGTTGTTTTGGTTGCACTTTATTTTGTGATTCGTCTGATGATGAATCATAAAGGCAAGTGGTTTTTCTCAAAAAAGAATGAAGCCATTCCTATTGATCTCCAGAACACGGAACAACTAATACAGTCGGCCGATTTTGAACAACTTATATCCTGGATTGAAAAGCTTGGTGATACCCGCCAGATTATCCGGCTTTATTACCTTTGGTTACTGAAAGACCTGAAAGATAATGGACTCATCGTCTGGTTACCCGAAAAAACAAATTCCGATTACCTGTCTGAACTGAAAGAAGAAACTTTACGAAAAAAGTTCTCTTACCTTTCTTATCTGTATAACTATATCTGGTATGGAGAGTTTTCAATTGGTGATGAGGATTATCTCACCGCCAAAAGAGCGTTTTTAAATTATCTGAAAGGAGACCGGCAACATGGATAAAACGCTCAAAATATACATTGCAGCACTAATTGGAGTAATTATTCTGATTGTTTTTATAGACATGTATAAGACGACGCCCACCAATTGGAAACCTACCTACTCGTTGGATAATAAAAATCCCCTTGATCTGTATGTCTTTAATCATGAAGTTGAAAAGATTTTCCCGAATGAAAAACTGAAACGGGTTACGGTTACTCCCTTTGAGTATTTCAGGGAGAATAAAGAACCTGCCAATTTCTTGATAATAAATGAAAACATATACGATATGGCCGATTCTGTACTATTGGAACAGGTTATTAAAGGCAGTAACCTTTGGATTAGTGCTGATAATTTCATGAAGAGTTTTACTGATACACTAAAACTGAATTACAGTTATGTAGAAAATAACTTTTCATTGGAAAATCAGGATTCGGTCAAACTCACCCTGACAATGTCAAACTGGAAAAATAAGTATTTTTATTTACATCCGGTTTTTAATACCTATTCCTTTGTTGGAATGGACAAGGCTATCACAACTATACTTGGGAAAATGGAGATGCCTGGCGGAGAATTATTTCCGAATTTTGTACGTGTTAAGTTTGGAAAAGGAACTGTATTTCTGCATAACCAACCGGAGGTGTTTTCGAATGTGGCATTGTTGTATCCAAACAGTTCGGCCGACTATGTAGCCCATGTACTTTCATATATCCCACGGGATAAACCGCTAATATGGTTTGTCCAGGGGCAGACTTTCAATACGGGAAGGCCTGTAAATGAAACTGCCCTTTCGGTTATTTTCCGGTATCCGGCATTACGCATGACCTGGTTGTTGTTTATTTATGGTATGTTGCTGTATCTCTTGTTTAATGCCAAACGCCGACAACGTATTGTCCCTGTGGTAAAACCGTTAAGAAATACAACTGTTGAATTTGTACAAACCATTGGGAACCTGTATTTCCAGGAAGGCAGTACGTCCAATATACTTGGAAAGAAGATAATCTATTTCCTTGACCGGGTAAGGCATACCTATTACCTGGACACCGGCAGGCTGGATTATAATTTTGCAGAAAAGCTACAAAACAAATCGGGAAAAGACAAAGTATTGATTGATGCAATTCTGACATGTATCAGGGATTTTCAAAAGCTCAAAACATCTGTTCCTTCGGATTTGATAAAGTTAAACAATCTGATTGAAGAATTCTGGAATGATGAAAACTAAAATTATATAACTTATAGTATGGATATGGAAACCGAACAAACTGAAATTAAAGACATTCATTTCGAATCACGTATAGACCTGGGTGAATTGCAGCAAAACATGGATGCTGTCCGCCTTGAATTAAAAAAAGTAATAGTAGGGCAGGACAAAATGATTGATCATTTGTTGGTGGCCATGCTTGCCAACGGACATGTGTTACTGGAAGGTGTTCCAGGGGTAGCAAAGACTATTACTGTGAAACTGCTTGCCAAAGCGGTGGATGTGAAATTCAGCCGCATTCAGTTTACGCCCGATTTGATGCCCTCCGATATCCTGGGCACTTCGGTATTCGATCTAAAAAAGACTGAGTTTGAATTCCGTCCGGGACCTGTCTTTTCCAATCTGGTATTGATTGATGAGGTGAACCGTTCACCGGCAAAAACTCAGGCAGCCCTTTTCGAAGTAATGGACGAACGTCAGATCACCATCGACGGGAATACCTATAAAATGGACACCCCTTTTCTGGTCATGGCAACACAAAATCCTATAGAGCAGGAGGGAACTTATCGGTTACCGGAAGCTCAACTCGATCGCTTTATGTTTAAAGTGGTGATCGATTATCCCGGTCTGGAAGACGAATACGAAATTATCCGCCGTGAGCATGTTGCCATAGATGGGGATAAAACTGTTGATGTGAAAGCTGTGATTACGGGGGCACAGATAATGGAATACCAGGGAATTGTTCGACGGATTATTGTTGAAAAGGATATTATTGAGTATATCGCAAAAATAGTCAAGAACACCCGTGAAAATCCGTTTCTGTATCTGGGTGCTTCGCCACGTGCTTCGATAGCCATACTGAATGCTTCCAAGGGATTTGCAGCTCTTCGTGGCCGCGATTTTGTAACTCCCGAAGACATTAAAGACTCTGCAGTGGTAGTCTTGCAGCACCGCCTGATTGTATCCCCCGAAAAGGAAATGGAAGGCCTGAAAGTTGAAGACATAGTGAAACAAATTATTGAATCGGTAGAAGTTCCACGTTAAATGAAGGTACTGAAATCTTTATATATCAACCATTTGTTTTTTTATATCCTGATGGGTATAGGAGGACTGTTTTTTCTTTCATTCTTTGTGAAATGGATGTTTGATGTGGCAGTAATCCTGTTTGTGCTGTATTTGCTTGTAACGGTTATCGATATTTTCGTGCTTTATTACAGTAAAAATGGTATTGAAACCGTGCGTGAATTACCCGATAGATTGTCAAACGGTGATGAGAATATTATACGGATCAGCCTGAAGAATAATTATTCGGTTCCGGTCTTTCTGGAAATAATTGATGAGATACCATTTCAGTTTCAAAAGCGTGATTTTCTGATTCAACTACGGTTAGGTGAAAATGAGAAAAAAGTAATTGAGTATTCCCTTCGCCCTACAGAGCGTGGAGAGTATTTCTTTGGGAAGCTGAATGTTTATGTGAAATCATCTATTCGCCTTGTTTCAAAGCGGTATATCTCAGCCGAAAACTCATATATTGCTACCTATCCCTCCTTTATTCAGTTGCGGAAATATGATATGATGGCATTCTCGAATCAGATGTTAGGGTATGGTTTAAAGCGTATCCGCCGGATTGGTCAGACCATTGAATTTGAGCAGATAAAGGAATATGTGCAGGGAGACGATATGCGTATCATCAACTGGAAAGCTACTTCTAAAAAGAATGCCTTAATGGTGAACCAGTATCAGGATGAAAAGTCACAGCCAGTCTATCAGGTGATCGATACAGGTCGCTCCATGCAAATGCCCTTTCTGGGACTCAGCCTGCTGGATTATGCCATCAATTCCACGCTGGCATTCAGCAATATTGTATTGAAAAAATATGATAAAGCAGGCATGTTCACCTTTTCCAAAAAAATAGGTAACTATGTGGCTGCTGATCGCCGGGCAGGACAAATGCACAAGCTGATGGAATCGCTTTACCGCATAGAAACAGATTTTTTGGAGAGTGATTTCAGTAGATTGTATGTGGATATGAAGCAGAAGGTCACACAGCGGAGTCTGGTCATGCTCTATACAAATTTTGAAACGATGGATGCCCTGCGCAGGCAACTTGCGTATCTGAAAGGCATTGCCAAAAACCATTTGCTGATTGTAATTTTCTTTGATAATACAGAGCTAAACCGACTTATTACGAAACAAACAAAAAACGTACAGGAAGTCTATGACAAAGTAATTGCAGAGAAGTTTGCTTTCGAAAAGCGGCTTATTGTCAGGGAACTGATGCAACATGGCATTCAGTCTATTCTTACACTGCCGGAAAACCTCACTATGGACACCATCAACAAATACTTGGAACTTAAAGCAAGAGGAATGATTTGACTATCATTCCTCTTGCTTTCGTTTAAGTTGTTCCTCTTCTGATTAACGGTTATCCAGGTCCGGGTTTTCTTACAAATACTGTACATACTGAAGTTCTGCACATTATGGAACTATATTACCAAATAGTGTTATCCATATCAACTATTTCATATAACAACCGACAGAACATCTTTATAAACCTACATGATAGAACTGTCGGTTCATTTTAAAATCTATCATCAGTTGATCTATAATCACATCAGGATCAACAGAAATGATGCGCAAAGTATGTTTACCTGCAGCATTAAACCTCCACGGCATTTTTACAATGGTTTGATTACGGAGTACATTTTCCTTCCAAATTGGGCTTCTGTTCTCTGTTTTAATATTGAATAATTGAGGCCTGCTGTTATCCACCGATACAGCTATGCACATTGCATTATTACTATCAGCAGGATGAGTTGGCAATAAATAAAGCCGGATCAATGCACTATCGGCCTGTTCGATTGTGAAATCGTATTCTAATGCGGGATTTTGAGAAATATCTGTGTTTAACTTAGCATTGAAAGGTTGTAATAACATGGCTGATTGACTGTACCCCAAACCTTCTATCGATTTCCAATATCCAACTTTAGTTGCCTTGTTATGTGTAAATACCGAAGCGTTGAGTTGAATGCAATTGTCTTTTTTACAAAAAACCGGGCTTGAAAAAGCCTTAATGTCAACAAAATAATTCGTTCCGTTAGTTCTCAGAGTCAATAATCCTTCAACAGTTTTTCCATTCATCCTTTTAGGAATAATACTCAAACTCAATTTATCGGCAGGCAATGATGCATTAATATTTGTTGATATTTGCTTAACATCAAGCCAGTCTGGCTTCGCAACAATAACAAACGAATTGTTGTTAAAACAGTAAATTCCTTTTGCGCAATTATCCAAAACCAAGTGTGCAGTATCACCTTTTAACATTGGCGTGCTGGATTCTTCCAGCCAAAAGATAGTGCCTTGCCGGGTTGTTGGAGTAAATTCTGCAAATACAGGCTTATCGAATACCGGCAATTTGCGGGGTTGAGCAGACATCATAAACTTCCATTTTCCGTTTTCTATTGAGTCATTATAATAGGCCGTCAGTTGCTGAATCTTCTCCCACGCATGTACACTTTTCTCACTGGCTATTTTAGCTTCGGGCAGTTGAAAAGCTGCAAAGGTATTGGCATATTGACTATTCAACCACTTTTTATTCATCTCTGCAGCTCCTGCAAGCGGATAAGTAACCAGTTCGAAGTAAGCATTTTTTAACTCTGCAGGGATCAATTTTGAGATTGAATCTGCCTGTTTCTCAATCCTATCGTATTGTTTCAAACGAGAGTAACATTCATCACCAAATTCAGCCATATTTAAATCGGTTGATTTTGTTTTAGTTGTAGGTTCTGTTTGACTCCATCCCATATACTCAGGACGGCGAATAAATGCCAATCGATAATACTCGTTCATAATATCTTTGAGAGCAGGGCCATTTTCAATTCCAAAGGTTTTACTCATCCAGGTTTCCAAATGTTGTGATACCTGTTCAGGCTTTATGGCGTTGATATTCCAGGCCATATCAAGATAGAACTCAGTAAGGTATTCGGCCGGTTTGATATCACCAACATTCAGTATCCATATTTTACGTGCACCGTAGACCCATGCTTTTTGCATTTCCTGCCAAATGAAAGAAGGCTGTGTTGTGGCAAGCCACAAATAATCGTGTGGTCGTCCCCAATACGAAATATGGTAATACACTCCCGAACCTCCCTTGCGTTGTCGTTCCCTTTCATTGCTCAGACGTTTCATGTAACCATAGTTATCATCGCACCACACCAGGGTAACATCTTCAGGGACTTTCAATCCGGCATCATAAGCGTCAAGCACTTCTTTGTACGGAATAAAAATTTGTGGAATATCTTCCGCGCCCTTATTTAACGACTTGCTCAACAGTTCTCTTTGCTCCTTGAAAACATCCGTCAGCCCTTCCACTTGTTGTGGAATAGTTTTGGCTCCTTCCATAGCTCCGTCGTGAATGCCGCGCATACCCACCGTATAGATATTCTCAAACTTAGAAGTTTCGGACAACCGTTCGTTCCAATAATCGATAACACTTTTCTTATTGGTAAAAAAGTTATAATCTCCACGTGTTTTGTGATCCCATTCCAGAGGGTT
>Ga0302203_1000368_pt1 | contig 18514 bp, 12 predicted proteins | sample II_Fen_E1_1_FD_194576 | JGI IMG/M metagenome (GOLD analysis project Ga0302203, IMG submission 194576) | Peat permafrost microbial communities from Stordalen Mire near Abisko, Sweden - II_Fen_E1_2 | ecosystem: Environmental > Terrestrial > Soil > Wetlands > Permafrost | place: Sweden: Abisko...
AAGATAGATAATCGGGACATTTGCTGTTTTGGGGTTTTCGTTTAGGATGCGCCCCATTTTAAAACCTGAAATCTCTCCCATCATTACGTCGAGCAATAGAAGGTTATAGTTACTGATGTCCTTTTTCAATGCTTCTTCAGCCGAATAGGCAACATCAACCATATACCCTTCAGTTTCCAGGTTATATTGAAGGATTTCACATAAATCTTCTTCGTCATCAACTACTAAAATACGATATGGATTCATACATTTATTGTATTATAATTTTGTTACAAAGAAACAACTTGTATATTTCGCGAATGTGTAATAACTGTTACAAAGATATTACAAAAAAATAAATTCTTCTGTAATTCAATCGTTTTAAACGTAAGATGAGATAAATAAGTAACAAGGGTAATTAAATGTCGCGTTTTAAATTATCTGTTCGTTCTTTTTTTCGATCACGGAAATTACTCTTTCCTGCCGTCATATTCAACCGATGGAAATCTTAATTGAATTTTCGGTTGTAAGGAAAATGGCATACAATTGCTGTTCTTTTTCCAAATCAAGACTGCGAAATTCAGACTCTATCTATTCGCTGTTGGGAGAGGGTTGCCTGAGGGTTGAGAGAGGGTTGGTTGAGGGTTGAGAGAGGGTTCAATGAGGTTTACCCCTTCCAACCCTCTCTCAACCCTCATTGAATCCTCTTTGAGCAGTGACTGAAAAGGCTTGAAACTCGGTTTTGGCTCCCGTGGGATGAATTGTAAAAAATGAAACAAAAACAGGAGTGATTTGGAATCAGGTTAGGGATTGGCTTTAATGCCACCCGGGTCTGGCAATAAAGGGAGTAATGTGGAATGGTCAGAGTAGATAATCCGGTGTTAATGGCAGTGCCGGATCCGGGAGTGAATGCTGAAGCAACTTAATTTAAACCGGTTAAAGAATGTATTGCTGCTAAATACAGTTCGAAAAGGAAACTGAAAATAGAACTTTCAATCTCCCGTTAAACCACTGTCATTTCCCCGCACATGCTTATGCTGAGACGATGTTTTATATCGTCCGGCGAGTTGTATTCCCCCAGCAGGTGCATCAGTTTGGTGACAATGGCTTCCGTTGTGCAGTCATAGCCACTCATAACCCCTGCATTCACAAGGTTTATGCTGGTTTCGTAACGACCCATTTCAACTGAACCGGTACTGCACTGTGTTTTGTTGATGATAAGTATTCCGCGGTCGGTTGCTTCTTTCAGGGCATTATAGAACCATATACGACGTGGGGCATTTCCTGCGCCAAAACTTTCGAGTACAATGGCTTTTAGTTTGGGTATATTCAGGATGGCATTTACGGTTTGTTCGGTAATGCCGGGAAAGAGTTTTAAAATGGCAATATTCTGGTCTACACAGGTGCGCACTCGTAGATTTGTTCCTGCTGACGGGTAATGAATGTAGGAGCGAAAATACTTGATATGGACGCCTGCCTTGGCAAGGGGTGGATAATTGTATGAATTGAAAGCGCTGAAATGTTCGGCATTCTTCTTGGTAGTTCTGTTTCCCCTGAAGAGGGTATCTTCAAAAAATATGCATACTTCGGGAACGATAGCTTGTCCGTTTTCCCTGGCAGTAGCAATTTCAATAGCTGTCAGCAGGTTTTCCTTGGCATCCGAACGCATCATGCCGATAGGCAGTTGTGCCCCGGTAAAGATAACTGGTTTAGACAGGTTTTCAAGCATGAAGCTCAATGCTGATGCAGAGTAAGCCATGGTATCGGTACCATGTAATATGACAAACCCGTCATAATCATTGTAGTTTTCCTGTATCAGATCTGCCAGTCTTTCCCAGACCGGGGGATGTACATCCGATGAGTCAATAAGCGGTAGGAATGGAATACTTTTTACACGAATTCCGGTTTGTTTGAGTTCCGGCAAGTATTCCTGAAGTCGGTCAAAATCAATAGGTCGCAAAGCACCCGTGGTGGGATCCTCGGACATACTTATCGTCCCACCCGTAAAAAGCAATAATACAGCACTTTCTTTTTCCAAGGTAAATATATAATGAATTTAATGCAAAGATAGTGTAATAATCAATGCTTTTTATCTTAAAAAGACAATTTGAATTCAATATATACTTTTTTTTTAGAGAAATCAGTTAACTATTGAAAATTTATCACTATTTTTGTAAGCTACACTCAGAATGTGTAAGTGCTTGATATTTCAAAGTCTATGTTGCGAATATGAATAGAATTTTTCTGATTGGTTATATGGGGTCCGGAAAAACAACCGTCGGTAAATTGTTAGCAGCCAAATTGGGGTACAGTTTTGTTGACATGGATGTCCATATTGAAGAAAAACTATTTAAATCTGTTTCTCAGATATTTGCAGAACTTGGTGAAGAGCAATTCAGGCTATTGGAACGACAAAGTCTGTATGAGGTTGCTAAATCCGACCGTGTAGTTATTTCGACCGGTGGCGGTGCTCCTTGTTTTTTTGATAACATGGGTTATATGAATGAACAGGGAATGACTGTTTATTTAAAATTATCGCCTGAAGAATTGGCTGAACGCCTGGAGTTGTCGCGTGCCAATAAACGACCATTATTAGCCGGACGAAAAGGCGAGGAACTGCGCCGATTCATCTCGGATGGATTGGCAAAGCGGGAGCCGTTCTACTCGCAGGCAGCCTATACAGTGTCGGGTGAAATAGAATCGACTGTATCACAGATTTGCGTTTTGGCAGGAATTAAATAAATTAAATTGAATATGGGCCAGACATAAAACGTCCATACAGAAAAAATATAATAACTAAATTATAGCACATCTAAATTGAGAAAATGAACAAAATGATTTATAGTGTAATAACAGGAGCAGGAAATTATATTCCAACGAAACAAATTAAAAATGAAGATTTTCTTTTAAATGAGTTTTATGAAGCGAATGGGGAAAAGATTACGAAACCAAATAAGGAAATTACCGAAAAGTTTCATGAGATCACTACCATTGCTGAAAGACGATATGTTGCCGACGATTTAAAAACTTCCGATATAGCTTATTTTGCTGCTGTAGAAGCCATAAAATCAGCCGGAATAGATAAAGAAGAACTGGATTATGTTATTGTTGCCAATAATTTTGGAGATACTCAATGTGATAACCGGGCATCCGATCATGTGCCTAGTTTGGCTTCAAAGGTAAAACACAGACTTGAGATTAAGAATCCGGAAACAGTAGCCTATGATTTGACTTTTGGTTGTCCAGGCTGGTTGCAAGGTGTTATTCAGGCAGATTATTATATTAAATCGGGGGATGCAAAAAAAATACTGGTTATTGGAGCTGAAGTGCTGTCAAGAATCAGTGATCCGCACGACAGGGACTGCATGCTGTATGCTGATGGAGCCGGAGCTGTGGTGCTTGAAGGTAAAGAAAGCGATACTCCTATTGGAATCCTTGCTCATAAAACCCGATCGGATACCTACTCGCATGCGGGATTGTTGCATATGGGAAAGTCGTATAATCCTAATTTTGAAAACAAAAATGACTTGTTCCTGAAAATGAATGGTAGAAGGTTGTACCAATATGCATTGGATACTGTTCCTCAGTCGATAAAAGCCTGTTTGGATAAGGCTAATGTGTCAATTAATGATGTTAAGAAAGTACTTATTCATCAAGCTAACGGAAAAATGGATGATGCCATCTTAAAACGTTTCTATGCATTGTATAATATCGTTGATGTGCCTGAAAACGTAATGCCCATGTCTATTTCCACTTTAGGGAATTCATCGGTAGCTACTTTGCCTACCTTATTTGACCTGATCCTTAAAAATAAGCTGGATAACCATACTATCAACAAAAATGACATTCTTATCTTTGCTTCAGTTGGTGCCGGCATGAATATCAATGCGGTGATTTATAAAGTAGAATAGGATTTCAGGAAGATGACTCCGGCTGTTTAATTTTAGAGTTCGGGACATTGTTTTAAAGAAAAGCTTACATCTCAATATTCAGCACTGAAGGGAACATAAATTCATATGTTTTCTTCAGTGCTTTTTTATGAAGTGTTCGTTCCGGCAAATTTAATTATCAACATTTTACTCTTTCCATCTCTTTTTATTAAAACTGAAATTTCATTATTAATTGAAATTTGTGAATAACTTCATAGTCTTTTTTTCGACTCCTTTCAATATTTGATGTATCTTTAGCAACCCAATTATGGATTCCTGTCCGGATCTGTAATAAACCTGTAAACAAACACTTAACATGGATTCCTTTGTTCATCTTCACGTTCACTCTCATTATTCTGTACTGGATGGTATGTCCACCATACCAGGATTGGTGGATAAAGCTTCTAAGAGCGGCATGCATGCATTGGCTCTTACCGATCACGGGAATATGTATGGGATCAAGGAGCTCTTTAATTATACAAAAAAGAAGAATGGCAAGGTAAAAGATAAAATTTCGGCACTGAACAAACAACTTGCGAAAGAAGGTGTTTCGGAAGATGAAAAAACAGAGCTGCTGGAACAAATAGAAGAAAATAAAAAGAAAATATTCAAACCTATTTTTGGTTGTGAGGCGTATGTGGCCCATCGGGGATTGCTATCGAAAAATGGATCGGAAGACCGTAGCGGGTATCATTTAGTGATACTTGCCAAAAATAAAATAGGATATCATAATTTGTGCAAGCTGGTGTCTACTTCCTGGATTGATGGAATGTATTACCGCCCGCGTATCGACCATGAGTTGCTTGAAAAATACAGTGAAGGGTTGATTGTTTCATCGGCCTGCCTGGGAGGTGAAATCCATAAGAAGATTGAAAGCGGCAACCTGGATGAGGCTGAAAAGGCTATACTCTGGTATAAGCGGGTTTTTGGAGATGATTACTATCTTGAACTTCAACGTCATAAGACGGATAAGCCAAATGCCGACTATTCAACGTATGAAAAGCAGCATCTTCAGAATGCTGAACTGATCAGGCTGGCGCGTAAAACAAATACTAAGCTGATTGCCAGCAATGATGTGCACTTTGTGGAAGAGGAGCACGGTGAAGCTCATGAGCGGTTGATATGCCTTAGTACGGGTAAAGATTTAGACGATCCTAACCGCATGCGGTATACAAAACAGGAATGGCTGAAAACCCCTGAGCAAATGGGATTAATCTTTGCTGATCTACCCGAAGCACTTGAAAATACTCTGGAAATATCCGATAAGGTAGAATTCTATGACATTGATTCCAATGCCATGATGCCGGTATTCCCCATTCCCGAAAGTTTTGCCACTGAAGAATTTTACCGGAGTAAATTTACTGTGGAAATGCTTCGTGAGGAGTTCGGCGATGGCTTTGACAGACTGGGCGGATATGAAAAGGCAGTCCGCGTAAAACTGGAAGCTGACTATCTGGGTGAACTGACACTTATCGGAGCAAAGCAGCGCTATGGTGACAAGATAGATCCTGAAACAATGGAACGCATCGAGTTTGAATTGCACGTTATGAAAACGATGGGATTCCCGGGTTACTTCCTGATTGTACAGGATTTTATCAATGCAGCACGTGAGATGAAAGTTTCAGTAGGACCGGGACGTGGTTCGGCAGCTGGTTCGGTTGTGGCGTATTGCCTGCGTATTACCGATATTGATCCGTTGAAATACGATTTACTGTTTGAACGTTTCCTGAATCCGGACCGTATCTCTATGCCTGATATTGATATTGACTTTGATGATGATGGACGAGGACAGGTATTACGTTGGGTAACCGAGAAATACGGAAAAGAACGGGTAGCACATATCATTACATATGGTACTATGGCTACGAAATCGTCGATTAAGGACGTAGCACGTGTGCAACATTTACCACTCGCTGAAGCTGATCGGTTAACGAAACTTATTCCTGATAAATTTCCGGAAGGATCCAATGGTAAAGCTCCTAAAGTAACCATTGCCAATTGCCTTAAATACGTTCCTGAATTACAAGCAGCCCGCAATTCTTCAGATCAAAACCTGTCGAGTACCTTGCGTTATGCAGAAATGCTTGAAGGAACTGTCAGGCAAACCGGAGTTCATGCTTGTGGTGTGATTATCGGTGCTGCTGATTTGACAAACTTAGTGCCGTTGAGTACAGCTATTGACAAGGAAACCAATGAGGAGATGCTGGTTACTCAGTATGAAGGTTCTGTGATTGAAGAAATTGGGCTGATAAAGATGGACTTTCTAGGGCTGAAGACCCTTTCTATCATTAAAGAAGCACTATCCAACATCAAAAAATCGAAAGGTATTGACCTGGATCTCTCGGCAATACCTATTGATGACAAAAAAACCTATGACCTTTTCAGCAAAGGACAGACTGTTGGTACTTTTCAGTTTGAATCTGCCGGTATGCAGAAACATCTACAGGCTTTACAACCCACACAATTCGAAGATTTAATAGCCATGAATGCCTTGTACCGTCCAGGTCCAATGCAATATATACCGCAATTTATTAACCGTAAAAACGGCAGGGAAAAGATAGAATATCCTTTTCCTGTTATGGAAAAACGTTTGCATGATACGTATGGCATCACGGTATACCAGGAACAGGTCATGCTTCTGAGCCGTGATTTGGCTGGGTTTACGCGTGGACAATCCGACGAGTTGCGGAAAGCGATGGGTAAAAAGCTTATCGAAAAAATGGAACACCTGAAAGTGAAATTCATGGATGGGTGTCAGAAAAACGGGTACGGACCTCTTGAAAAACTGGAGCAGATATGGAGTGATTGGTCAGAATTTGCGAAGTATGCCTTCAATAAATCACATGCTACCTGTTATTCGTGGATAGCCTACCAGACTGCTTACCTAAAAGCCAATTACCCGGCGGAATTCATGGCTGCCAACTTAACGCGTAATAAGGATGATATTACCGAGGTCGGCAAATTCATGGATGAGTGTAAGAACCTGGGAATGCAAGTGATGGGTCCTGATGTTAATGAAAGCGATTTGACATTTACTGTAAACCTGGAAGGCAATATCCGTTTTGGACTGGGTGGTGTAAAAGGAGTAGGCGAAGGTGCTGTTGAAGCTATAGTGAATGAACGCAAAACGAATGGCAAATATAAGAGTATGTTCGATTTGATCGAACGTGTTAACTTAAGTGCCTGTAATAAACGTGCTGTGGAAAGCCTGGCTTTGTCAGGAGCTTTTGACAGCTTTCCCGACATTAAACGGGAACAACTTTTTATAGAAAACAGCAAAGGGGAACAGGTGCTTGAAAGCATTTTGCGGTATGGAAATAAATATCAGGCTGATGTTGCGATGATTCGTAATTCCTTGTTTGGAGGTTCTGATTCGGTAGAGATTACAAAACCGGAGATTCCTTATGCACCTGAATGGTCACCATTGGAAAGACTTAACAAAGAGCGTGACCTGATAGGTATGTATCTGTCAGCACATCCACTGGACGAATTTGAATTTGAAATAAACCATATCTGCAATACAACAACTGTCGATTTAAAAGATCTGCCTCCATTGCAGGGCAAAGCCCTGAGAATAGGTGGGATGGTCACTAATTTTAGGCATGGAACTTCCAAAGCAGGTAATCCATACGGGATCTTTACACTTGAAGATTATGTGGGGGCATTTGAATTCCCGTTGTTTGGGAAAAATTATATTGAATATGGGAAATTCATGATAAAAGATTTATATCTATTTGTTCATGCTATTGTGCAGGAAAGAGGAGCAGACTATAAATATAAAAAAGTTGAAGTCACTGATCCCAATATACCAAAAGAGTTGGAACTTAAAATTCAAAAAATAGAGGTGTTCTCTGAAATAAAAGATAAGTTAATCAATACACTGACTCTTGTTATCCCTATGCAACAGATGACAGATGATCTAGCTGTAGAATTGACTGATCTAGTGGTGAAAAATAAAGGGAATGTGAATCTGTATGTTCAGGTTGTCGATGAAAATTCACCAAACAAAGTCATGTTATTTGCACGTCAACATAGGATTCAAATCAATAAGAGAGTGTATAGCTCGCTAAAGCATGCTCAAAGCAAAGGATTGCTTGATTTTAATGTACAATAAAGAAAAATGGCTTAATCACAAAAACAGATACGTTTTTTATATTCATTTGTCAATGCGGCTTAGTAAGACTATCCGGACAGATAGATTTTATAAATAAGCCTATACAGTTTCTGACTTAAACTATTTAGACAGGCAGCTGTTTAATAAACATACTTACAAAAACAATTTTAAAATAAAATATATTATGGCAGCAGAGTTCACAGATGAAAACATCAAAGACATTATTAACAGTGGAAAACCGGTAGTTATTGACTTTTGGGCTGAATGGTGTGGTCCTTGCCGGTTGGTAGGACCTCTTGTTGAAGAATTAGCAAAAGAATACGAGGGAAAAGTTGAAATAGGGAAAATGAATGTGGACGATAATGTGGAGACACCTGAAACGTACGGAATTCGTAACATTCCAACTATTCTGTTTTTCAAAGACGGCAAGTTAGTTGACAAGCAAGTAGGGGCAACACAGAAAGCAGTCTTAGCGACCAAAGTGCAGGCATTATTGTAACATTTTGAATTTTTCTGATTTGTACCTTTCTAAATACGAGCAATCGGATAAATGGTTTTTAATAACTATTTATCCGATTTTTGTATATTTAAGGATTATAACCGGAGGTAAAAGTCTTTAGCTAAGAGGCTAAATTCTGCAGAATAATGATGCCTTTCTTCCGATTCAATGACTAGTTCCGATTCTTCTTTTGAGTGCGGTTGTAATCCAAATTCCATTAATGTACGCTTAGGTTTAGCTTCAGGTTTAGGGATAACCTGAACTTCACGGGAGCAAAACAAACCCTGACTCAATGCAAAATCACGGCATAGTAATGCTTCATTTACCGGAAGTATAATACAAATCCTGCCTGTCGGTTTGAGAAGTTTCGTGGCGTTCAATATTAGTTCATCATGTGTCAGTGAGTCAGTGTGGCGGGCTAAAGCTCTATTTTCCACAGGTGCTTTCAATGAATTTACGAAATAAGGAGGATTGGAAACAATTAAATCGTATTGTTGCCTTGCTTTTGTTGCAAAACTCTGTAAGGATATTTCCTCTGCTTTTATGCGGTTGCCCCAAGGTGATAGTCTTATGTTTTCCGAAGCCTGTAATACAGCATTCGTGTCAATGTCGATTGCATCAATCAGGGCTGTGGATCGTTGGGCAAGTATTAAAGAAATCAGTCCTGAGCCGGTTCCTATGTCCAGTATGTGAGTTGCTCCTTCTATTTGGCACCAGATTCCCAGTAACACCCCATCTATTCCAACCTTCATGGCACAGCGATCGTGGTAAACAGTAAATTGTTTAAAACTAAAGAACGGGTTTGGCATGGCTTATTTTCTATTTGGATTGACAGGTGTTTCAGTCCTTCTCGGGGTATAAGCCGGAGTTGTTTGATTGCGGGTGTTTGATGAATTGTTGTGTAGCTGTACACCGATTTCGGTCCTTCTTGGTGCATGAGTGTTGTTGCCAGAAGAAGAACGGGAAGATGGGTTGTTTTGAAAATGAGTTGTCTGTGGGACAGTATTAGTTCTTCGTCTTATAATTTGGTCGTGCTGAATCCCAGGATGGAAATTTGGATTTACAGGACGATAATTATTCCGGCTGTTTATTTCTGATGATGCAGGTACACGAACTGCCTGACTTGAGCGAAAACTGGAAGAAGACCTGAAGCCTGCAGGATTATTAGATTGATTCTGCTTTAATGTGTTTGTTTCAAGATAGGTACGTTCATATCGTTTTGTTTGCAATCTGTAGCTTTGTTCCGGGCTTAATACATGTTCTATGTCGGCATTTTTGTTTTTCATGCGTTCCAGAGCTTCACTCCTTTTGTTTGAAATCTGACGCTCACGGGCATACCGAAGGTTTATTAAGTAGATTTCTTTTGCCTGGTCTTGATTTAAATCCAGTTCTTGTTGAAGCTTCTCAGTTTGTTTTGTTGCTTCTTGTTCAGGTGTCCGTTTAGGAATAGCTGAATTCTCCTGACTGTAGGTCGGCATGCCTAAAGCCGTGGTAATTAGAATTAACAGAATAAATTTGAAACCGTTCATAAGATAGGAATAATTTTTAAAGTAAATAGAATTGCAACAATGACCGTGCCAAAAGAAATAGAACTTCACAATGAAATATATATTTAATACTTCCCTAAAGTAGCCCTAACAATTGCATTGTGAAATCATTATAATTTAAAAACTGAACCTGGTTTTATATAAGCAGAATTGGATGAACTCAAACTGTAAACACCCGCTTGTTCTATTTTGTTTTGAAAGATATTATTTGTTGAAATTGCGCAACTTGATGTTTGTCAGCACTTTTTTAGTATGAAGAGAAAAATCGCTGTTCATCATCCAACCATAATATCCCATATCCGTTTTCAAAACATCTGTCACTTTCTTTCCTTTGTACTTACCAAAGTTTATTACTTCTTCGCCATTTTCGTTGAATATAAGGCGTCCTGCAAAGTCTACATTGTTGTTTTGGGTAGTAAATTTAGAAAGAAACTCAATATCGTTTTTAAGCTCCGGATAACGATCCAATTGGGCTTGCAAAACTTCATATGTTGCCAGGGTGTCTGCTTCTGCACCATGGGCGCCTATCAGGTCTTTATTGCAATAAAACTTGTAGGCAGCACTCAATGTACGTTGTTCCATTTTATGGAATACAACCTGGACATCCACAAATTTTCGTTTCATTAAATCAATATCCACATCAGCTCTAAGAAGCTCTTCCGCTAAAAGAGGAATGTCAAAACGATTGGAGTTATATCCGGCCAGGTCACATCCTTCAATATCCCGGACAATTTCTTTTGCAACTGTTTTAAAGATTGGGCAATCAGCCACATCAGCATCTGTAATCCCGTGAATCTCGGTTGACTCTTTTGGTATTGGCATTTCCGGATTGATCCGAATGGTCTTAGTTTCCTCACGACCGTTAGGAGAGACTTTGTGATACGAGATTTCTATGATTCTATCGGATACGATATTCGTACCTGTAGTCTCAAGGTCAAAAAAAACTATTGGATTTTTAAGTTGAAGTTTCATTTTTTTTTAATTTTCTAAGTTCAAAAGTTTAAGTCTGTTGTGTTTCGGAGAAGTACCCCTGATTTCTAGTCTTACGTGCAATGCATGTATTGTTCATTAAAAATTAAAGGTCTAAAGACTTACGACCTTAGACCTTCGACTTTAGACTAGTAGGATTTTAATCGTTAAGCAACATAGGCATTAACAACATAAGTATTTCTTCATTTTCTTCGTTCTCAAAAGGTAAAATTAAGCCGGCGCGTGATGCATCTGATAATTCTAAGATAATATCGGTAGCATTAATGTTACCCAAAATCTCGATTAAAAAAGACGATTTAAACCCTATTTTGATTGGATCACCCTCGAACTGGCAAGTGATAGTTTCTTCAGCAGAGATGGAAAAATCAATGTCTTGTGCCGAAATATGAATTTGATTAGCTGTAAAAGAGAGCTTAACCAAATTGCTTGCCTGATTTGCAAAAACAGAAACACGTTTCAATGCGTTTAGCAGGGTGACGCGATCAATGATTATTTTATACGGATTCGATTTCGGAATAACTCCATTGTAATTTGGAAAGCGTCCTTCAACCTGTCGGCAAATCATGGTGTAATTTGCCAGTTTAAAGTGTGCATTCTTGCTATCAAAACGAATTTCAACTTCCCCATTCTCCTTTGGCAGAATGTTTTTAAGCATGTTGGCAGGTTTCTTTGGTAAAATAAAATTCACCAATTCCTCATCCTGTACAGAAGCACTCGTATAAGTTGTTTTGTAACGAACTAATTTATGAGCATCTGTAGCTACCAGAGTCAGACTGTCGGACGTAATGTCAAAGTAGACACCATTCATAACAGGACGTAATTCATCGTCTGCTGTACAGAACAGCGTTTTAGAAATCCCGGATGAAAGAGTTGCAACCGGCAATGACATGGTACGTGCATCGTCCTGTAATTGCGGTAACCGTGGATATTCATCTCCATTTTGTCCTATAAAATTATACGATCCGTTAGCCGAAGTAATGACGAGTGCCAGATTTGAGTCGTTTATATTAAACGTCAGTGGCTGTTCTGAGAACTCACGCAACGTATCGAGCAATAATCGCGAAGCTACTGCTACTTTGCCGTTCCCATCAACTGTTTCGACTTCCATTGAAGTGATCAGCGTGGTCTCAATGTCCGACGCAGTCATAGTAAGTGTATTCCCTTCAAGTTGAAGTAGGAAATTATCTAAAATGGGCAGTGAGTTCTTGTTGTTTATTACACGGCTGATGGCTTGTAAGTGGCTCAAGAGGTCGGTGCTTGAAACAATAAATTTCATATTATTCGTTTTTTAGGATTTGCGATTGGAAATAATTTAGCAAATGTACTGAATATTTTAAATAAAAGAAAATTCTATCTGATAATTTCGTTACAAAGTTATCATCCAGATGTTTTTTCTTTTCTTTTGAGATATGGATCCTGAAAAAGTGCCGGATAGGAGCCAATATACTGAACCCTGATTTCTTATTTAATGTAAGATATTACATTTTCCTGAAAAAAGAAGATTCTACCGGATATGTTGTGTAAACAGGACAAAATTTCAGAAAAGAATGAAGCCATCAGGATCTTGTTTCCTTATTTTTTTAAGTTTTTAAATTCCAATCAAATGGATCTTGCCTTATTTCCTTTCATGGTGTAAAGACTATTTAAAGACAATTTAAAGAGTGTTGAGTGGGAGTTGAAAGAGGGTTCAGAGAGGTAAACCTCATTCAACCCTCATTCAACCCTCAATGAACCCTCAATGAACCCTCTTTCAACCCCCTATGAACAGCGAATAAATGCTGCATGAATTACGTGAATTCGATGAAGCAGTAACCTAAATCAGAAACAGTACCTGCTGAGAAACTTCAGGATTAGTTTTAGGTGTGCAAAGGTTGTTCGGTTAAATGATAAGTTTAAATTCCCTAACAATTGATTTGTGAAAGTTTCAGGATTTAATTTGTATTGTTTTGCGGTAGGGGATATACAATAGTTAGTTCTATTTGTTAAATAAAAGAAGATAATGGTATTCCCTTCCGTGCCCGAAATATACAGTTGTGGAAAGTAGGTTCTGTTGTGTCACAGATTATCCGTTCAATTAAGGCAAGTGGTCGTATGTTGAAACATCAAAGGAAAAGTCACCATGAATTAAAACGGACTCAGTGCTTTTTTATTCATGTTGATTTTTAAATACGGGATAATCTGATTCAGGATTCAATTATATTTTTAAGAAGAGTCCGACACCAAGTATTTCTTTAAACTGGAGTTTAGCTTTTTCTCCATTTACCTTTATATTCGCATCATACATTAAGTGAGTATTTATATTGACTGTTATGTATTTGTTGACTTTCATTGCGAGTTGATTTTCCCAGTTAAATACGACGTTTTGAGGGTCTTTTAGATAATTAGAGAATAAATCAAGTTTAGATGTGAATGCCACATTCTTTAAAATCTCATTTTTAAAATCATTTCGGGTATAAACTACCCTTACGTACCCGCCAAATTCTCCTTTTAATTTTTGTCCCGGCGTAACTCCATAGGCTCCTGAAGCAGAAAGTGCATCATCCGCAACTATGGTCATCTTGCCGGTAAACGGGGCTGCAAAGGCATTAAAATAGGTATTTGGCACATAATTCAACCCAATTGCACCTACAATATAAGCAGGAGCAAGTAAAGTTGAAATCTTTACACTGTCATTTGGATAATTATAGCCGGGAGCAAACTGTGTTTTGAAGTTAACCAAAACAGCATAATTAAAATCTGAGAAAGCTTTTACTCCATACTTCGACAAAAAGTCAAAACGGTCATCTGTTTTTATAAACTTACCGTTTTTTCCTTGTTCCAGCATTCCATAGCCTACATCCAATGTATTTATCCATTCGGAGGTTTGGTTTTTATAGTTGGCAAAAGCACTAAACATGCCATTAAAAGCCACAGAACTTTCACCACCTCCCGACCAGTTTACAAGAGCAGTTTGAGCTAAATTAATCCCTGTAACGATGCCGGTTTTCCACCCGACAAGTGTATCAGTTTCCACTGTTTTAAGATTTTTTTCTGCTTCTGTAATTTGTGAGAAAGTAAAAGCCGGAAATAGCAGAATAACAAAAAGGCAGGCAACGTTTTTTATTTTCATACGCTATCGTTTTTATAGTTTTCATAAAAAACAATTAACTACTGAAAAATGTTCTCTGAATAAGAAGTAGTGCTTGGCTGATATATAAACGCTTAGGGAAAGACAGAACTTCAATATAGGTGTCTTGTAAGCTTAATCACCAAAAACAGACATTATAAAAAAACGGTAAGCCATAGAACTCATATGTTTTTGAGTTTTATGGCTTACTGGTTTGAAAATACTTGCTTCAGTCTGGAAATAGGAAGCTTATTTAGTGCCCATTTGCTATTTCACAGATTGAGTACTTTGTTTTGTGCCTTTTTTAACTGGCTTTGTTGTTTTATTTTCAGGCTTACCTTTTGGTTTTACTCCTTTTTTATTCTTGGATTCATTGGCTTTCGGATCCGTAGATTCGGGAAAAATAGTTTTGGGATGAGGACCTTTCGGGAAGACTAAAAATATATCCTTTTTCTTGATCGGCCGTTGTTCTTCCAGCCAAAAAAAGTTTTTCAGGTATAAATCTTTTCCTGAAAGTTGTGTAAGCGGGTACATGGTGCCATTTGACGCAGCAGTAAGGACTACACGTTGTATCTTTTTGTTTTTTAAGTACATCACCACAAAACTGCTTTGTGTTTTGTTTATACCAACTAACGTGGAATCTTTATCATCCGTCGGATAATAAATTGTTTCTGCATTCCCGTTTACTTTAACCTTTTTCAGCTGTCCGCTATCCACATAGGCTATTATTTCTTTTCCTGACAGTTGATTGTAGTAAACAGAATCTTCATGCTGAATTGCAAGAGCTGCGCGTTGAATATCGATGTGTTCTACTTTTTTATTTTTGGTGAAGGCCTGAATAAATTCACCTGACAGTTGGTTGTTGTCTGACCAAAGAACAGGTTCGCCATGCATATTCATGATGGAGTCACGGGTTGAATAGGTCAAAGAATCACACAGTCCCTGTACATCATTCCTGAATAATCGTACATGATAATACCCACGGGCTACATTATAAATTGAATCCTTTAAGGTTGAAAGCGTATCGGCATGTACAAACATGGAGTCTTTACCCGACCAATCCACTAACATGGCAGAATCACAGGCCAATCCTGTTTTCGTAATATCATTATAATAGCAATACTCCCCATACAAAGTGGATTTTTGAACGGTATCATTCATTATAACCTTGGTAAATCCTTCTCCGTATTTAAGCTTTTTGTCATAGAAAATGGTGTCTCCTATCAGCGTTTTTCCATCTTTATGCTTAACGATAGATCTGTCCAAAAGCATGGAACGATCAGTTAGTGTATTGTACCACCCCCGTTTGCTGTAAATATTCGTTTCATCGTTATACAAAATATGAGTAGCCCCTACTATATTTGCAATATGATTTTTTGTGTTGTATTTCAGGGTGTCGGAATCAAGTATGAAATTCTTGTTTTGCAGATGCACCTTATTTTTAAACAAAGCATCGTCTGTTGAAGGTGAGTATTGTCCCCAGATAGAAGTAAGCACATTTAGTTGATCGGTGATTTTCCCCCCTGTATAGTAATACGATAGATTTGCTAACCTGTCATAATTCAGACTATCAGTAGTCAGTGTTGTTTTCCTGTTTACCATGCGGACATTATGCCGTAATCTAGCCAATTTAGTATTCCCATCGTAATAGAGCACATCCCCAAAAACAAAAAGAGTATCAGCTTGTACAATCCGGACATGCCCGAATGCATTCAGTGAATTTGCTTTTTCAAAAAAATAGGCACTATCGCAATATAGCAGAACTTTATCATGCTTAAACCGGACATTCCCCTTTAATACCTGCATATCAGGGTTCTTAATCTTATCAAATGAAAGTGTTTCTGAATGCTCTAAATAGACAAGAGTAACACCTCTGTTCCTTAATGGATTTACAGTTGGTGCCAGTTGCATTGATGGTGAATTCTTAGCTCTAAATAATGGCCTGGCTTTTTTCGTTGATCTGACGATTGCCTTTTTGGGAGACTGACTTTGTAAAACTTCTTTACGTAGTTGTTTCGGGCGTATTTGCTGGGCCTGTAAGACAACTATAAACAAACAGAGCACACCGAATAGTACGATGTGCTTGTAGCCCCAAAATCCACGGCGGGGAAAATATGAAATAGCTTTTTTTAATATTCTCATGAAAACACTTACCGACCTAAGTAATTTGAAAGGATTAATGTCGTTTAATGTATAAAAATCTTATGCAATACTCAGCTCTATCACCCTCTTTTTAGAGAGAGGGAAGGGGAGAGGTCAAAAACTCAAGACGAAATAAACACGTCATTATTTTGTCCTTACATCAGATCTTCCCGCTATGGAAGATTAAAGCGACAAACCTTATTTTTTAATCCATCCCGGATATTGGAAAGTACAATTTTGCCATGCTGGATCGATGCTGATGTATGTTTCCTTTTGCTTTTTAATAATCCAGTTATTTAAGAATTCCTGTTTCTTTCTTCCTTCGTAATAGGTTTTCATCATTTGATAATCATCCAACAGATTTGCTTTATGATTTTCTATTTTTGATTTTACTTTTACAATGGCTACTACCTCTTTGTTTGATGACTTGTTAATCATCGTAAATGGTTTCGATACTTCTCCAACATGCATGTCGTATACAATTTTGGCAACTTCTGGTGGAAGATCCTGATATTCAAATTTAGAAGTATTACTTTTCTCGTTCAACATCAATCCTGCATTCATTGCGGTATTTTTATCCTGGGAGAAAATCATAACAGCATGTTCAAACGTTAGTTTGTTTTCTCGTATCAGGTTTGATATTGAATCCAGATTGTGTATTGCCTTCGTTTTTTCATCAATGGATACACGAGGTTTTAGTAGAATATGTCGGCAATTTATACGGTCACCTCTCTTTTCAATCAACTGAATGATATGAAACCCAAATTCTGTTTGAACTATACGAGACACTTTCTTAGGATCCTGTAGATTAAAAGCAACTTGAGCAAATTCAGGTACAAGTTGGCCACGACCCATAAACCCAAGTTCACCTCCACGTTTTGCACTTTCAGCATCTTCAGAATAAAGTCTGGCTAATACAGTAAAATCACCTTTGCCGGAGTTAACCCGTTCGGTAAAGTCACGCAAGCGGTCTTTAATCCGATTTATCTCGTCAATTGCTACCGGTGGTTCAAAGCTTGTAATCTGAAGTTCTACCTGAGCGGGAACTGTTGGTATGCTATCGACAGGAAGTCCATTGAAGTAATGACGTACATCCGCTGGAGTTGATTTTATATCTCCGACAAGTTTTTGTTGCATTTGTTGGATGATCTGTTGTTCCCGAATCATATCCCGTAAATCCTCCCTCAGGGCAAGTGTGTTTTTATGAAAGTATTCTTCCATTTTTTCTTTGGATCCAATTTGAGAAATAAAATAATTCAATCGGCTCTCAACTTGATTCATAACCGTTGACTCACTTACGACAACACTATCCAGAGCAGCCTGATGTAGGAATAACTTTTGGATGGCGATTTGTTCAGGAATCACACAATACGGATCTCCTTGAATAGGGGTGTTTTCATATTGCGCCCGCAATTTCTGTTCTTCAACCTGAGACCGAAGTATCGATTCATCACCCACGACCCATATTACTTCGTCGATAATATTCTTTTGCGCAAGCATTTTAAAAGGCGCAATACTTAAGAGAAATAAAAGGGAAAGGATTACTTTTTTCATAAAATACATATTGACTTTCTAAGTGATTGACTTTAATTTATTTCGCTATTTTATTAAGCGCTTATTTCTTTTTGAAAAATGTGACTGTTTCATTTTCCACTGCATCGTTGTATATCTCTTTTTCAAACTTTTCAATAAAATCGGCTTTCTTTTTATTGAGTAAAATATTTGAAATCCTATCTTTTGCCATCTCGTAAGGTTCTACCTGACCAGATCTCTTAAAAGATTCAATACGTAAGAAAAAATGTTCTGCACTGTCCGATGTCTCTACAAAATGATTGGCTGCCAGAAACCTCGAAGGATCTTCAATTTTTAAAGGCATCCTTTTTAATATCTCAGATAGAGGTAGCCATTTATCTCCGAAATAATCATAGCTAATAGCATTTTGCAAACTGTACTTTTCGATATTTTCAAGTGACTTGGCATTTCCTGATTGCACCCAGCTACGAACTAAATTTAATTTAGGTGCTTTCTGAGGTATAATCAGCAATAGCCCCTTGATAATATTTTCTTTTAAAACAAGTTGGTCGCTGTATTGGGTATAAAAAGCTTTAAGGTCTTCTTCTGATGGCTCTTTTGGAAGACGTTGTTCAATCATTTTCTGTTGATACTGATGAATTGTAAGCGATTTACGATAACTTTCAACCAACTCTT
>Ga0302203_1000369_pt1 | contig 18500 bp, 21 predicted proteins | sample II_Fen_E1_1_FD_194576 | JGI IMG/M metagenome (GOLD analysis project Ga0302203, IMG submission 194576) | Peat permafrost microbial communities from Stordalen Mire near Abisko, Sweden - II_Fen_E1_2 | ecosystem: Environmental > Terrestrial > Soil > Wetlands > Permafrost | place: Sweden: Abisko...
TAAAAAGTATATTATATAAGTACTCATCAAAGCTGAATAAAATCCATTCTAAGGGCCGAGATTTTACATAATGTAAAACTCGGCTTTTTTATTTTAAGTACTCTTTTAAATATTTACCAGTAATACTTTTTTCAGATCTAACAATATCTTCTGGTTCACCAACGGCTAAAACTTTACCGCCTTTTTCGCCACCTTCTGGCCCCATATCAATAATGTAATCCATTGATTTGAGCATATGTAAATTATGTTCAATAATCAAAGCAGAATTACCACGATCAACCAATTTATTTAGAACAACTAGCAACATTTCAATATCTTTATAGTGTAAGCCGGTGGTTGGTTCATCTAGTAAGTATAAAGTTTTTTTACCAAGTGTCATGGTTAACTCTTTGGCAATTTTAATACGCTGGGCTTCTCCACCAGATAAAGTGGTTGATGATTGTCCAAGTTTTATGTAACCTAAACCAACTGAAGCAAGAACTTGAAGTTTATCAGTGATAAAATAATTTCCATCAAATAATTCAATCGCCTCATCGATAGTCATGTCCAATACCTCAGCAATACTTTTTCCTTTATATTTTACTTGAAGAGTTTCACGATTAAAACGTTGTCCATGACAAACTTCGCATTCCACAGAAATAGCGGGCAAGAAATGCATTTCAATTAGATTAAAACCAGCTCCCTGACAGGCCTCACAACGCCCACCAGGACGATTGAAGGAGAAACGTGAAATTCCATACCCACGTTCTTTTGATTCTGGTAATTCGGCAAAAAACTCTCTGATGTGAGTAAAGAAACCAGTGTAAGTTGAAGGATTAGAACGAGGTGAACGACCAATTGGTGATTGATCGATAACCACGACTTTATTTATATACTCCACTCCTTTTAATTCAGTCACATCTTCTAACTTAGCTTTACCTGGTCGCGCCTTAATCTTATTAATATTTTTAAAAAGCACTTCATAAAGTAAAGATGATTTTCCTGAACCAGAAACACCACTAATTCCGACTAAACGACCTAAAGGAATCTCCACGCTAACATTTTTCAAATTATTAGCTCGAGCACCAACAATTTTTAAAGAGCCGCTATTTTTAGTACGACGTTTTTCTGGTACGGCAATTTTTTTAGCTCCAGTTAAATACTGAACAGTTAATGATTGTTCTTTGGCTTTTTTGCTTTCTAATAATTTCTTAGTATAATCAGCAGCCATTACTTCCCCACCATGGACACCAGCTAGTGGTCCCATGTCAACTAAATAATCAGAAGCTAAAATAGTTCGTTCGTCATGTTCAACGATAATGACGGTATTATTTTTGTCGCGTAAAGTTTTTAAAGTTTCAATTAATCTATCAGTGTCTCTTTCGTGTAAGCCAATAGTCGGTTCATCAAGAACGTATAAAGTTCGAGACAGCTGTGAACCAATCTGTGATGATAAGCGAATACGTTGAGCTTCACCACCTGATAAAGTTTCTGCTTCTCTGTCTAAAGATAAATAATTAAGACCAACTTTATTTAAGAATTCTAAACGATTTAAAATTTGGCCAATAACATTTTCAGCAATAGTTAGTTCTCTTTTAGTCATCTTTTGATAATACTTCCAGAAAAAATCATGAAGATTTTCTAGTGATAGACTACCAACTTCAGCTAGATTTTTATTATAAACACGAACTGATAAAGCTTCTGGTCGTAAACGTTTACCAGAACAAGCTGGACAATCTTTTTCTGAGAAAAAACCAATTTTTCCTAGACCAGTACATTCTGGACAAGCGCCATGAGGTGAGTTAAAAGAAAATAAACGTGGCTCAACTTCTGGAAAAGCAAAATTATCATTAGGACAGGTCCAATTAGAGGATAATAAAAATTCTTGTTTAGAAAATTTAGCAATTACTAGTCCGCCAGAGTAAGCCAAAGAACTTTCTATAGCTTCAAATAAACGAGTTTCGTCACTAATCATTACTTTATCAATGACAATTTCAATACTATGTTTTTTAGTGGCTGTTAGTTTTATTTGGTCACGTAAGAAATGAGCCTCGCCATCTACTCGAGCCTCAGCGTAACCTTGGTTTAAATAGTTATAAAGTAATTGATAATATTCACCTTTACGATCGCGAACGACTGGACTTAAAATTTCGACGTATTCTTCTTTTAATTCTTTGGCACGAGAAATAATAATATCAACCATTTCTTCAAGAGTTAACTTTTCAATTTTAGTACTACAATGAGGGCAAAAGACTTCGCCGACTCGAGCGTATAAAATTCTTAGATAATCATGGATTTCTGTTAGTGTGCCTACAGTTGAGCGAGGGTTATGTGATAGGGCTTTTTGGTCAATAGAAATAGCTGGCGCTAGTCCAATTATTTCATCAACATCGGCTGGTTTTTTTTGTCCTAAAAATTGGCGCATATAAGGCGACAATGATTCAACGTATTGTCGTTGACCTTCAGCAAAAATGGTATCAAAAGCGAGTGATGATTTACCGCTACCAGAAACACCTGTAATAACAGTTAAGGTGTTATGTGGTATTTCTAAATTTATATTTTTCAAGTTGTGCATCTTAGCACCCTTGATGATTATTTTATCTTCCATATTATTTTTTCTTTTTCTTTTTTAATATAGCTTCATTTTGCGCCATCTTTTCCCTGCCTTCGCTACTAATTTCCAAAAAGTCTTCAATTGGTTTTACGATTGTTTGCGGGGTAATGTGATGTTTTTTATTGTAAGCCAATTGTTTTTCACGACGACGCTCTACTTCTTCCATTGCCAACTTAATTGAGTTGGTAATGGTGTCAGCATATAAAATAATTTTACCACTAACATTTCTAGCGGCCCGACCCATAGTTTGCATGAGTGATGTTTGACTACGTAAGAAGCCTTCGCGATCAGCGTCTAAAATAGCTACCAAAGTTACTTCTGGTAAATCTAAACCTTCACGAAGTAGATTAACACCAATTAAAACATCAAACTTACCTTCACGAAAAGCTTTTAAAATATCAGTACGTTCGAAAGTTTTAATATCGGAGTGTAAATAATTACTCTTTAAGCCTTGCCCACCTAAATAAATATTTAAATCTTCAGCTTGTTTTTTAGTCAAAGTATTAATAATAGTTCTTTCGCCTTTAGCGGCCAATCTTCTAGCTTCTTCAGTAATATCTTTTACTTGACTATAACTATCTTCTTTTCTAAATACTGGACGCACTTCAATCTCAGGATCGACTAAACCAGTTGGACGAATCACTTGTTCGGCGATTTGTTTGGAGTGAGTCACTTCGTATTCTCCTGGAGTAGCGGTGGTAAAAATAACATTACCCAAACGCTGTTCAAATTCTTTGAACTTAAGTGGACGATTATCTAAAGCTGATGGCAAACGCCAACCATATTGGGTGAGGTTTTTTTTACGTGCCTGATCACCATTATACATACCACGAACTTGAGGCACACTGATATGTGATTCATCAATAACTGTTAAGAAATCTGGTTTACCGTCTTTCTTGGGAAAATAAGCTAGTAAAGAATCAGGAGCTTCACCCGCTAATTTACCAGATAGATGGCGGGAATAATTTTCAATACCATGGCAATAACCTAAACTACGAATCATTTCTAAATCATATTTAGTGCGACGTTCTAAGCGTTCGGCTTCAAGCAATAAACCTTCACTTCTAAAATATTCTAAACGATCTTGCAGCTCTTCTTTAATATTTTTTAAAGCCGCTTCAATTTGTGGTTGACTAGATACAAAGTGTTTTGGTGGAAAGACTACAATTTCTGGTAGATCTTCTAAGGCGGCACGAGTCACGTGGTCGATAATTGTGAGTGAATTTATTTTTTGATTTTTAAGTTCAATACGGTAAATAACGTTTTCGGACATTGGTCTAATCTCAAAAACATCACCACGCACTCTAAATTCACCGCGTTTAGTGTCTCCTGTAGTTCGAACAAACTGAATTCTAATTAATTGCTTAATTAAGTCAGTTCGTACAATTTCTTGATCACGAGTTAAATGCAATCTAGATTCTAGATAGTTATCCGGTACACCAAGATTATAAATACAAGAAACCGAAGCTACGATAATAACATCACGACGACTCATTAGCGCTGAAGTAGCACCATGACGCAATCTATCTATCTCATCGTTAATCATCGATTCTTTATCAATGTAAGTATCGGTAATTGGTAGATAGGCTTCTGGTTGATAGTAATCGTAATAGGAAACAAAATAATGAACCGCGTTATCAGGAAAGAAATTTTTATATTCACGATAAAGCTGAGCCGCTAAAGCCTTATTTGGTGCCATTACTAGCACGGGTTTATCGAGATCTTTTATAATGTTAGCAATAGTAAAGGTTTTGCCAGACCCAGTCACACCCAGCAATGTTTGAAAATCTAAATTATTCTCTAGTCCACGTTTAAGCACGGCAATCGCTTCTGGCTGATCACCGGCTGGTTCAAAATCTGATTTTAGTTTAAATAATTTAGTCATTTACCTATAATAATCTAGTAGTTCATTAAGAACTTTAATTTCAGTTTTAGGCACTTCCTGATAATACATTCTAGTTCCATCGTCGTCGTATGTGTCTCCTTCTCTTTCTTCTGACTCCTCTTCTAAAGATTTTAAAATAGTTTCTAAATTTTTTATTAAATCTTCTTTAGATTCAGTGGTTGCCCGTTTATAATTAATGCGACGATTAGTTATTTCTAGAAAGTAATTGTAATCACTAATTATATCTCCGGTTGCCAAAAAACTATCTAGAATTTCTATTTTATTTTGAGCATCCCGAAACAAAGCCGAATTATTATTTTCAACTGGTGTCTCTTCAATTTTTGGCCCTTTATTAAAGGGGTTAAATGATTCAATACTCATATAATTACTACAATATTTTACTATTTTTAGAATAAAAAGTCAAAGTTGCCAAGACAATAAAAAAAGACCTTTTATTGTAAAAGGTCTTAATTTTTAAGTTTTATTTTTCACACATCACTCCTTTGCAAGCCGATGTTTTGGGGTTGCCTAAGCAAATCTTAGTATCAGTGACGTAAGGAAAGATTCTTTCAGGAAATTCTACGACATCCAATATTTCACTTAAAAACTCCGCATCAGAAATTGTTAGCTGGGCATACCGGCTAATAATCTCATCAAACTTTGCTTGATTAGGTTCATTTACTTTTTTAAATATTATTTCTAAATAATTATTCAAACTCAATTCTTGGGAGTTCGGAATATTTTTAACCAGTAAAGAAAAAAGCTCCATTCTATCAACTACCCCGTCGTATTTTAATTTTAATATCACGGGAACAGAGACTAATGAGTTTTTGTATTTTCCGTTTATAAAACACTCAGTTTCAGTTTCTCCATCGGCGCCATGAGAAAACATTGATAAATAATTTCTATTGACTGTGATTGCATATTTTTTGCCTTTTTCCCATACAGGTTTGGTTAAAATCATTCTTTTCCCCTCTTTAGTGACCAAAACAAAAAATAAAGTGTTGTAGTTAGCATCATCATCTTCAATGATCGTGATATATTGGTATTTTATGAAATATATTAAAAACATATTAACTAAAAATACTATAATAAATATCAAGCCATATTTGTGAAGCATTAAATTAGTAGCCTCCTCTCCTGAGAAAAAATAAAAAATTGCAAGCGAGATAGCGGAGATGATAGCGATTACAATAGAAAAATAAAACGGCCAGTCGCTAGCAAATAAAAAATACTTTTTAATTAGATTTTTCATGATGAATAATATTTAGTTGTTAATGTATTTATTTGTAAAACAAAAATAGCACTAAATGTGCTATTTTGTCAATATGTATAAAATAATATTCTTTAAAACTTCCCTAATTCTAAATAGTCATCAATTCTAAGTGAGGCTACAAATTCATCCATGTGGCTCACAATAATCATTGGGCCTTCATAGCTATTAAAAGCCTCAGCCATAACTGGTAAGTGACGGAAATTGATGTGGTTGGTCGGCTCATCTAAAATTAATAGGCCTGGTCTCATTAAAACTAAACGAGCTAAAGATAATAAGCCTTTTTGCCCTTCGGACAAATCACCCACGCGATGACCCATTAGTTCGCCAGTAATTAAGAATCCAGCAGCGATAGAACGCATTTCTGGAACATCATCACGATCAGGCATAGCCTTAATTAAAGAGTCAAAAACCGTGTCGTTAAAATCTAAAGTAGCAAAGTCCTGGCTGTAATAACCAACCTTAACACCAGTCGCAATTTTAGCCCCTTCACTTTCGCCTGATACTAAACTTCTTAGAAAAGTGCTCTTACCGATACCATTTGGTCCAGAAACTAAGATATGAGTTTTTTTATCAATAATCTTTTCTAATTGTTTAACAATTGGCTCATGATTTTTAATTACCTTAACAGAAGTAATAGTCACAATTGCACCAGATAAATCTTCTTGAACTGGAATATCAAAATCGCGAATGGTTTTATCTTCACGACGAACATCAACCATACTATCTTCTAATTCTTCAGTTTCAGTTTTTAACTTCTTAGCTAGTTTACGCATCTTTCCGCCTTTATGGGCGAAGAAATTAACCTTTTCTTTACGATCAATAATTTGTTTATGAAGTTGAGCGTTTTTCATTTGCTCTCTTTCGATTCTTTTAGAAATTTCTTCAACTACAGAATAATAATCGCCAATATAAGTTTCGATTTGATGAGAATGGACATCTAAGTAGATAACGCCTTCGGTAAAGCAGTTTAAAAAATCAGCATCATGAGAAATAACAATCACGGTTTTATCATACATGATTAAAAACTCTAATAAGTGATCAATACCCGCTTTATCTAAATTATTAGTTGGCTCATCAAGTAATAGAATGTCTGGTTTAGAAATTAAAGCAAAAGCTAAAAGTAATCTAGCTTGTTGTCCACCTGATAAATTACCAACCTTACGGTCTAATGGAATTTCCATATCAACGGCATCAAGGGCTTTAGCAATATGACTACGTAAATTTGGTGGTACTGGAGAAAAAGCACGAGCTAAGTATTCTTCGATATTTAATTCAAAGTCTTCTCTAACAACTGTCTGAGCCGCTGTACCAATACTTGCTCCGCCGGTAATAGAAATTTGGCCTTCTTTAGGTTTTAATTCACCTTTAACCAAGCCAAAAAGAGTGCTTTTGCCGGCACCATTTTGACCCATTAAAGTAAGTTTAGCTCCTGTTCTAACACTAAAGGATGCTTCTTCAAGGATTGGTTTTTTATGCTGATATTCGAAAGTTACATTATCGAATCTTAAAATTACTTGTTCCGCCATTTGAAATATAAGTTAAATTTTTATTAAGTGACCTGCTAAGGATAGCAGAATTAAAGGTATTTGGCAATATATACGGCCTTTATAAATATCTTGACATATTTAAAATTTTTTGTTATAATTATCATAGTAAAAATTATTTAGAAAAATCGTCGAGTTTCACAAAAATTTTTAATTTTGCAAAAATAAAAATTAGTACAAAAAACTATGCAAGGTATTATCAAAAAAAAGACTGACAAGGGTTTTGGTTTCATCACTCCTGAAGGTCAAGATAAAGACTTATTTTTCCACTCAAATTCTTTGGTTAACGTTTCTTTTGACGAAATCCAAGAAGGTGACCACGTTACTTTTGAAGCTGAACAATCTCCAAAAGGTATGAACGCGGTTAACGTACAACGTGTATAATAATCTCTTCTTATAAAAAAACTCCCGGCTTACGCTGGGAGTTTTTTGTTTGTCTTTTTTAAACACTTTCAGTTAAACCATGAGCCACACTTTCTTTCATACCAGCGGCACTAATTTCAATAAAGTCGGCCTTCCCTTTTAAAGCTTCAATATTTTGAGCCCCAACATAAGTCATACCAGAAGCAAGTCCGCCTAAAAGTTTTTTAATTACTAAGCCAACTTCACCAGTGTAAGGCATTAGAGTCATTTCCCCTTCAACATGAACTACTTCATCTACTTTTTGACCGTCTAAAGCCATTTTTTTAACAGTGGCTTTGTAACTAGCCATACCACGATATTCTTTAAATTTTTTACCATCCATTTCGATAATATTCCCTGGTGTCTCAAGTGTTCCTGCAAATAAAGAGCCACTCATAATCGTATCAGCTCCAGCTCCAATGGCTTTAGTTAAATCTCCTGGATATTTAAGTCCGCCATCAGCACAAACTGGTACGCGTCCTTGGCTGGCTTCATAGGCATCCATAATAGCGGTAATTTGTGGTGCACCAGCACCGGCCATGATTCTAGTAATACACATTGAACCAGGACCAATACCAACCTTAAGACCATCAGCCCCTTTATTAATGAAATGTTCAGCAGCATCCTTAGTAGCAATATTACCAACCATCACATCAATTTTAGGAAACTTAGCTTTTAAAAAATCTAAAACCGTATCAGTTCGTTTAGCGTGTCCATGAGCTACGTCTAAAACCAAAATATCTACTCCAGCTTCTGACAAAGCTTTAGCTCTTTCTTCATAATCTTTAACACCAATTGCGGCAGCGGCTAGTAAATTATTATTTTTTACTAATTTAATTTGATTAGCTTGTTCTTGAATGGTTAAAAAACGATGAATAACACCAAGTCCGCCTAAACGGCCTAAAGCAATTGCCATATCGCTTTCGCAAACAGTATCCATATTAGCTGCTAAAATTGGAATATCAATAGAGTGATTTTTAGTTACTCTAGTTTTAAAATTCACATCTTTACGAGACGCGACCTTATTATACTTAGGAATAATTAAAACATCATCAAAAGAATAACCTTTACCAATAATTCTAGCCATAAGTTTAATATTTATATTAATAAAATAACCGCCTTAATTATAACAGATGCTACTTGTCTGACAAGGAATAAAAAAACGAGCTTAGTAGCTCGTTTTCTTTAATTTTATTTTAGACTGAAAATTGTTTTTACAGTTATCATTACTTCTTTCTCGATTCCGGAAGTATCATATGATCCATAATCAGAAATTTCTACTGCCCCAACTGGCATTACTTGAACAACGCCCATTGATACTGACTTTACTGAGTCAACAGCTTTGCCGCTGCTAGCAGAAATAATATCAGCTCTTTGTTTAGCATCTTTAATAGCTTCTGGTAACAAGGAAACTCTAAGTTCTGGTAATTTAGAATAATAGTATTCAACGGAGTTGGCTGAAAAAATAATTCCCTTGCTAGCTAATCCGTCACTATTTTTAGCTAATTCTTTCATCTTGTTTACATCATCAGATTTGATTTCAATATTTTGAGTTAAATTATACTCTTTAGGAGCATTGGAATCTGATTTATAAACTTCATTCATAAAGACTGGTGAAATTTCAAAGTGATCCTTAAAACCTTGAGCGATTAAAAAATCATTGACTGTCTTTTCATCATTTTTCATTTGATTATATCCGTCTTTTAAATTGTCTTTGGTTGCAGTACGAGTAAAATTACCAGTCCAACGGGCAGAGTCTGAAGTCACTTTTTGTTTAGCTGAACCAGATACGGTAATTACATTATCTAAATTTTTAACATCTAAAAATGTTTTAGCAACTAGGCCAGCAGAAATAATTAGACTTAAACCAATTATTAAACCGAAGAACAATAGTTTGTTTGATTTTTCCATAGTTTTTATATTAATTATTTTTTAAAACAATCACAATTTTTATTTTTTAAAAGTATTTTTTGTTCCGCTAAAGTATTTATAAAAATATCTTGCGTTTTAGAACCAGTGGCTAATTTTATGTCTAAAGGGGTGTGATGTTTATAGCCACGTTTAGTGAATTCTGCGATTAAAGCTTCATGGCGGTTATATAAAGCTTTTGTTTTACCAACCCAACGCAAGGTTTCTGGATGTTTAGAATAACCACCCTTACCACCATGCTTGGTTAGAATATTCCATAAACCATGAAGTTCGCGGTGTTCAGCCACTAAATGTTTTTGGCATAAATCTTTAGGTTCTATATCCCAAACTCGCATGAATTATTTATTTAAATAAGTAACAGTTAATTGTAGAACGGTAGCAAAAGAAACCCAAATTAAATAAGGAACTTGAGCATAAGCTATCCAGTTTGCATATGGATAAATTACAATTATTGCCCAAATAAGCGTGATTAATACTAATAATATATCTAAAGCGGCTAAGAGATTATTCTTTAAACCAAATTGAATCGTAGTAAATGAAAAGTTAAAAACTATATTTAGAATAAAAGGCAGAAGAACTATAAAAGGAATTTGTTTTCCTAAAAACATTAAAAAAGTTTTTCCGAAAGAAATAAAAATTAATATATATAGGAATGTCCAAACAGGACCAAATAACCAGGCTGGTGGTGACCAGCTAGGTTTTATTAAATGAGAATACCAATTATAAGCACTCATATAGTTATAAAATATTTATGTTTAAATTATACAGTATTACTAAAGTAATTAACACTACTATTGACAAAAAGGCAAAAAATACTATACTTAAATAAGTTAAAAATCTAGTAGTAACTTAAAAATATATAAAAAGATGGAAGGAAAAGGGCCTCGTTTTATTTTTTATCAACCGGATATTCTTTGTTTAGAAGAAGCGATTGTTCCCGTTAGAGTTCGGGAACGTTTAGAACGCTTAGGGCATATGTCTGAAGTTCACGTTCCCTACATTATTTTTGCTCCAGCTGGTATTGGCGTCTCTTGTGGTCGAATAGCCTTGGCGCATTGCGAAGAAGCTATTATGTTGGTTGTTAAACACAAATCAGAGTCAAGATTAAATGACCAGATACCCTTTGATTTATCGGAAATAGTTATTGAAAGGCCATTAAAGCTAGAGGTGATGATACTTAGATCACCAGCTATTCTGATGTCAGCTCTTGAACGTTTAATGTTGGATGATAAATTAACACAAGCACTTTTAATTCCTTTTGTGGCTTCTGAGCGTTTTGACTGTGAAACATTTATTGATTTAAAATTAACAAACACTAGTCATCAGAGATTGAAAAATCCATCAAATAAACTGTTTAATAGCCGAAGTAGGCAAAATATTAAGCATTTTATACGTAAAAAATGAGTTAAAAGCTGTTCTAAAATTGGAACAGCTTTTCTTTTTATTTCAAACTATTGACTAATATTAGAAATAAGTATATTATAGATAAGCACTAAAAAAATTAGTGTGTTAAAAAATCAAGTACCATGGAGTTTTTCAAAGAAGATTTTTTCAGAGATGATCACGTGCACAATTTAGTGCAAAAGAGCGAACCGAACAGTTATGTTCCCGATTGGATGGCTAATTCCTAAATAATTAGAGATTTAGCAAAAAATAAAAAGACGAATATCGTAATGATAATCGTCTTTTTTCTTTTTAAGAGTATTTTTAAATAATACGCTATAAATTAATTTCCTGATGGGCCGCCACTTGGTGGCGTACCACCATCTGGAGGAGTTCCACCGTCTGTTGGCGGAGTGCCACCATCTGGAGGAGTTCCACCTTGAGTTGGTGCACCACCAGTACTAGTTCCGGTGTTGCTACCAGTTAAACTCACTTTGCTGCAGCCAGCTAACATAAACATACAAGCTAGCATAAACACTGGAATGATAATCTTTTTTTTCATAACTTTGTAACTTTTAAATTAATTAGTTTATTTTTTATCAATGTTTGATTGAGCTTGATGAGCTGACATAATGGTAGAAGCTGCTCCTGAAATAGTTGAAACTAAAGCTAAGGAATGAGCATCTCCAGACGGTAAAACGGTGGCCGCTGTACCAGCCAAGGCAGCAATTATAGCCATAGTAGCAATTCCGTGTCCAAGGTGTAATCTTTTAAACTTTTCTTCAATTTTTTGTATTGGGTTTTGCATATATTTATAAATACGCAAATAAAAGAAATTTATTCAATATAAAAAACGGGGTTAGCTTTTGGCTTCCCCGTTTTTTAAAATTTAAAGCAGTTAAATTATAGGTTTTTAGTGATTTTAGCAATTTCTTCCATTTCATCAGTTTTAATTACCAAAATTTTAGTTTTAGAACCTTCTTTACTTAATTCAACATCAATGCCATTGGATTTATTATTAAGTTCTTTATCTAACTCAATACCTAAGAATTCTAAATTTTCGCAAATTCTCTCACGCATAATAAAAGAGCGTTCACCAACAGTACCAGCTAAAATAAGTAAATCAACGCCACCCAATGTCGCTGCCATACGGCCGATGTATTGTTTGATACGATTTACATAAGTTTTTAAAGCTAAAGCAGAGTCAGCGTCGCCATTTTTTTCAAGTTCAATTAATTCGCGAATGTCGGAACTCTTCCCTGATAAACCTAATAGACCACATTGGTTATTAAAATAAGTTTCTAATTCTTTAAAGTCCTTACCTAATTTTTCAGATAGATATAAAACAGCACCAGCATCAATATCGCCAATTCTAGTAGCCATAACAAGGCCTTCTAGAGGTGTAAAGCCCATAGAAGTGTCGATACTCTGTCCATTTTTAACCGCAGTTACACTAGCCCCTCCACCTAAATGACAGACGATAGTTTTCTCTGGTAAAACACCTAGAGTTTCAGCAGCTTTAGAAGTAACTGATTGTACAGAAATGCCATGATAACCAAAACGAGCAAGACCAAGCTCACGACTATCTTTAATTGGAATAGCGTAATATCTGGACGATTCAGGAATAGTGGCATGAAAAGTAGTGTCAGACACACCAGCAATTGGCATATTGTCGCCAAAAAACTTTCTAACATTTTTTATTTCCGCTAAAGCTGAACTTAAATGTAGTGGCACTTTTTGTAAGGCCGCTTCGGCCATTTTTAAATATTCTTCATCAATAAAACGATTAGTTAGAAAATATTCACCAGGAGCGACGATTCTAATACCAACTAAATCCATATCTTCTCTGTCGGCAATAATTTTATTTTCAATCAAAGAATCAAGAATAAGGCCAACGGCATTATCATAAGTATCCTTATCAATTGATTTTTTTTGAGAACCATTATTTGTGGTCTCATTCACGATCAAGGAATCACCTTCCATTTCAAAATGAGCGGTATAAATTTTTTCATCACCTTCATAAAAAGAATACTTTTTAGAAGTACTGCCAGTGTTAATAATTAGATACTTTTTTTCCATAATTTTGTATTATAATTTTTTTAATAACTCGATATATTAGATTATATACTAATTATTTGAATTATAGCTAGAGTGTAACAAAATTGTTGATTTTACGTATTATTATATGTACAAAACGTAATAAATATATGAAAAAAGCTCAAAGCTTACAATTAATGCACCAATCTCCAAAAGCCATTTTTAATGGCTTATTTGCTTGGGGTGTCTTAACTGATTACCGAGCTGATTGGGCTTTAGCAAATATTCTAGAACAACCAGAAAATGTAAATACTATCCAAAGGAATCCTGGATAGAAAATTAATAAAATGTTGTTCACAAGCTAAAATCCCTCGGCTCAAAATAAGAACCGGGGGATTTTTTTGTCAAAAATATGTATTTACAAATATTTATTCATGTACTTTAAAAATTAAAAAAAATGAAAAAACTAACAATTAACCCCGTTGCAACCATTTACTTATTCTTTAATGGTTTGTTCTCTTTTGCTTTAGCATTTTTCTTTGCTACTTATGTTCCGTTTTTAGTGGAAAAAGGTATGAACTTATGGCAAGTTAACGTCATTAACTCTTTCTTTATGTTGTTTGTTATTTTAGCTGAAATGCCAACCGGAAGTTTTGCTGATCGCTTTGGTCGTCATCACAGTATTACTATTAGTTGTTTTCTTTTAATGATTAGTTTCTTAATGTATTATTTTTCACAATCTTTTTGGTTATTTGTATTAGCAGAGATAGTGGGCGCTATTGGTCAAACCTTTGTGTCTGGAGCGGCTGAGGCTTGGTTGGTCGATTCTTTAAAAGCTCGAGATGAATTTTATCTAAAAGAAAAAGTTTTTAGACAGGAATTAACTAGTAAATCGATTGGTTTAATGATTGGCTGTTTGTTGGGTGCCTACTTAGGTAATATTAATCTTAGCTGGCCCTGGTTAGCCACTGCTTTCTTTATGTTTTTAGCTGGTATTTTTTCTTTAATTTTTATCAAAGAAAATTACGTTCGGGAAACTAGTAAAGACTCTAAAAGTGGTTTTGTTAAACAAGTTTCTGAAGCTTGGCATTATGGAGTTAAAAATAAAGAACTTCTTTATATAATGAGTTTTTGTGGCTTAATGGCTTTATCAGTTCAGGCATTAAATATGCAATGGACATTGATGTTTAAAAATTCTTATAACTTTAGTTCTTTAAACCTTGGTTACCTATTTGTTTCCATTTCAATCGCGGTTGCTCTAGGTGGTAAAATTTCTAAAAAATTTAAAAATTGGTTTAAAAATGAAAAATTACTTTTAATTATTCCACAATTAATAACAGCGGTTGCCATAATTATTACTTCTCAAATTAATGGTTTAGTTTTGGTAACTAGTGCTTTCTTATTACATGAATTTGGTCGAGGAATTTTCAGTCCATTAAAACAAGACTATATGAATAATCGGATTGAATCAGAAAAAAGAGCAACTTTATTATCACTTGAATCAATGTTTACCAAGCTTGGAGCCTTTATCGGTTTAATTGCTAGTGGTTTTTTAGCTAATAGTTTTGGAATTAATTTAACCTGGTTTCTTTCTGGATTATTTTTACTAATTGGTGTGTTTATCTTTTTCATTATTATTAAAAAACCAGTCGTCGCAAAGACGCCTTAAAAAATAAGACCCAAGAAAAATCTTGGGTCTATTTTTTTACTTACTTTGTAGTATTTGTAAAATCTTTTCTAATTTATCAGTTTCGATTCTAGCTAGACTAAGTTGTAATTCCTCAATTTCTTTCTTAGCTGTTTTATTGGTATTATAATCTTCTTTTGCTTGAAAACGGTCTCGTTCATTTTGGCGATTTTGCGCCATCATGATAATTGGAGCGGAATAAGCAGCTTGAGTTGAAAATAATAAATTAAGCAAGATAAAGGGATATGGATCCCAATGGCCAAACCAGGCCACTAAATTCAAAATTATCCAAGCTATTATCATAATAGTTTGCCAGATAATGAATTTCCAAGAACCCATTAAATTAGCTAAACCATCAGATAACTTTTGTCCGGCTGACATTGTGGCTTGATGTTTTTCGTGCCAACTAGAGTCAATTTGTGATGCAATTGACTTTGTTAAATCTTCTTTTTTGTTCATATTGTTTTTTATTTAAATCTTCTTTAGTAATTATAGCCTATTTTATTATATAGTTCCAAAATTTAAAGATATGTGTTATCCTTAATCCTTGTAATAATAAAAAATATGAAAACAAAAAATTATTTGGTCCCAGCTCTTTTATTGTTTGGTGTGATGAGTTTTGGTTTATTTGGTACTTTTGTTTTACCAACTGAAGCTGTCGTTAAAGCAACTACAGTTAAAAAGGCGGCTACAAAATCTTCAGTGGTTTGGGCGGCTAGTGGTAAAGCAGAATTAGCTAAAATAAAAAATAGTTTTGTTAGATCAGCATATAAAACTAAAGTAGAAAAATATGCTATTCGTAAAAAAATAAAAACTATTACTAGTGCGGTTGTAAAAGGAATGCACGAATAATCAAAGTTTAATAAAAAACCACTTTTAATTAAGTGGTTTTTTTATTACCATATTTGACAGATTACCTGACTAAAATGTAAAGTATAAGTATCAATAACTTAATACTCACCTTAAAAATTAAATAATCATGGAAAATGCAACAATTAAAGGTACAAGTGTATCGGTAATTAAAAAATGGGTAGACATCATCATCAGTAAGATACCAAATAATGGTGATGAGCAAAGTTCGAAAAGTAAACATTTTAATTTAGACCCAGAGTCTATTGTAATGTTAAATATTTTAAAAGACATTTTTCCTGATGTAATATCGGCTTTAAATTCGAAAGAACCTAAAGATTGCTGTCCTTTGGCACTCAAAGATGATCTCGAAATGATTAAGAATATTATCAGTTCTCTTGCCTGAAAAAAAAGAAACAAAAAAAACCTTAGTAATAAGGTTTTTTTATTTGTATGTTTATAAGAAAAAAAGACAGGTTGGTATTCCCTGTCTTTTAGAAATGCGTTAAGCATTAAAATTTTCTACGAGCGGTGCGTAATCGGCTACGATGCATGCGTTGTAATTTACTGTCACTAAATGTTTTAAGATTATCGTGACAAAATTTCTTACATTCATTATCGCGATCATTAAAATTACGACAAAGCATTCTTTTCCCTTTAATGGTTGGATAAAGATTTTCAAAACCATCATCACAGTGAAGTTCTAATTCTTTTTCTTCTTCGATAATTGTTAACGTTTCGCTGTAAGTGTTTTCACGGACTAAAGTAATTATTCCAGTTTCAGCATCAATTAAAGCACTAATTATTCTACCAAAATGATTGCCATACTCAATTTCTGTAAAAATAATTAATTTGTTTTCGCATTCGGTTCTTTCTTCTAATTCTTGAATCTCATCGCAAGTTTTGCAACTAATCTCAAAATAACCTTTAGGACTATCAGGATCAGGAACATCTTCAATACAGATAAAACAATGACAAGGATCATTTTCTGTTACCAGTAATTCATCTTCGTCGATATAGGTTAAGGTAGAATCAATCACACGGCGATTTTTGCGGTCAAGCATTTCACCAGATACTCTAGAAAATAAATCTTCTCCTAATTCTTTGCTCATAATAAATTCCTCAAAATTTATATTGTTGTTAATATACGATTTTTTACATTAAAATCATATCATTATTTTACTATTTTGTCAATAATTAACTCTTTTAATAAATTATTTTGTTTATTTTTAGCTTAAAAAATTAGTATAGTTTCGCTAAAAAGCTTATTTTAAGTTATAATAAAGTTATAAAATATTAAATATATGACAAAAGTAATCATGCCGGCAGTCTTTATCGGTCACGGTAGTCCTGAAAATGCCCTGGAGAGCAATAAATATACCAAAGCCTGGGAATCTTTAAGCCAAAAAATACCAAGGCCTAAAGCGATTCTGTGCATCTCAGCTCATTGGTTTACTGATAAGACAGTTATTTCTAATTCAAATGAGCCACAGCTTATCTATGATTTTTATGGTTTTAAAGACGAATTATATAATGTTAAATATCCAGTAAAGGGTTCTTCTGATTTAGCTGAACAAGTTAAAGACTTACTTAAACCAATTTTAGATTTGGAATATGATAATACTTGGGGTATTGATCATGGTGCTTGGGTGCCAATTATGAAAATGTTTCCCGAAGCTGATATTCCAGTAGTTCAACTTAGTTTAGATTATAATAAAAAAGCCGAGTCTCATTATCAATTAGCCAAGGCTTTAAAACCGCTTCGTGAACAAGGAGTTTTGATTATTGCTAGTGGCAATATTGTTCATAATTTAGGGGTAATTAGTTTTGATGATGTTAATAGCCCCTATGATTGGGCTGAGAAATTTGATAATCAGATTGCTAATTTAATAACTAATCAGCAACATCAAGAAATTATCAGATTATCGGAAGCATCATTGTCTGTTCCAACACCAGAGCATTATCTTCCCTTGCTTTATATTCTCGCTTTGCAAGAAGAAACGGAAACTATGACTAGTTTTGTAGATGGTATTGTTTATAAAAGTATTTCGATGAGAAGCTATTTGCTTAGTTAGCTTTAACTTCTTTTATCTCCTCAATAATAACCTTAATTAAAGCTTTTTTCCTAAGTTTAATTGGTTTATTGGCGATAATATTGTTATAGATGGTAATTAATTTATCAGTCATATTTTTAGAGTGGAATTGTTTGGCAGTATTAGCGGCATTAACAGACATTCTAGCTCTTAAATTTTCGTCGCTTAAAATAATATTTATTTTTTCCACCATTTCTTCGACAGAGTTAACTAAATAGCCATTTTCACCATTTTTGATAATTTCCGGTGCTACCCCTACTGGAAAAACTACGGGGATTAAACCTTGGGACATCCCCTCAACCATACTCAAGCAAAAACCTTCATAACGTGATGGGGCAATTAAAATACTACCACGACGTTTTTGTAATTTTTCTTTAATATCTAATTTATATAAGTTGGTATAAACAGTATGATTTTTAATTGTTGAAGATAGCCAAGGAGCTAATTTTTTATTAGCAGTCATTATCATACTTAGTTTTGGTATTTGACTAAAAGCCCGATATGCAAAAATAAGACGATCTAGGCCTTTAAGTTTTAGGGTGAAAACATCTTGTCCGATACGTCCTAAATATACTAATTCAGGAGCGGCTAAAATTGATTCATTATTTTCAAACCAAAAATCCTCAATTGCATTATGAACAATATGAATTTTATCTGTTTCAATACCATTTTTTTCTAAGTCCTGTTTTACTATTTTTGAGGTTGCAATAATGGCAGTCGCCTGTTTAGCGACTAAATTTTCAATATCCATAATATCTCGAAGCGGACGTCTTGTTTTTAGATTTAGTTCTGGAATTATTTCTGCCCGTTTAAGTTCATGCC
>Ga0302203_1000372_pt1 | contig 18400 bp, 8 predicted proteins | sample II_Fen_E1_1_FD_194576 | JGI IMG/M metagenome (GOLD analysis project Ga0302203, IMG submission 194576) | Peat permafrost microbial communities from Stordalen Mire near Abisko, Sweden - II_Fen_E1_2 | ecosystem: Environmental > Terrestrial > Soil > Wetlands > Permafrost | place: Sweden: Abisko...
TAAACTTGATTATTATACGGAAGAAAATGTATTTTTTGCTCATTTAAATATAAATCTCCTTGAATACAAAACTAAAGTGCTTGATACTCGATGATGAACTACCGGGGTTGACTTATCTGAAAATGCTCTGCGAACAGATTCCGGAGCTGGAAGTAGTAAAGGCTTTCAATAGCCCCGATGTATTCCTGACCGAGTCTGCCGGACTGGATTTTGACCTTTGTATCCTGGATATTGAAATGCCTCAGATGAATGGCATTCAGGTAGCGGCCTTACTCCAGGGGAAACCTGTGATTTTTACTACTGCCCACAAAGAATATGCTGCCGAAGCTTTTGATCTGGAGGCTGTAGATTTTGTGCGTAAGCCTATTCAACTGGAAAGACTGCAAAAAGCAGTTCAAAAGGCTATGAAGCAGATTGCTAATTCTAAATCCGGTAAAAAGTTTATTCATCTGAATACCGATAAAGGAAAGTCATTGATATTTTTTGATCAATTGTGCTCTATAAAAGCTTCCGCTATCGATAGCCGGGATAAAGACGCGCTGCTGAAAGATGGAGCAAAGTTACGCCTGAAAAATATCTCTTTTGAAAAATTACAAACCATCCTCCCTCCAAATAAGTTCTGCCGGATCAATAAGCAAGAAATAATTGCTATTGACATTGTTCAACATTTCTCTTTCGACCAGATCACTTCCAATCTCCTGAATGAACAAAACAACCCCCAAATGTTTTATTTAAGTGAAGTGTACCGCAATGCCTTTTTAGAAAAAGTAAAAATCTGATTCATTACATTTTTTTTCAGCCTTACTGCAAAAGAGTCTTGATTAGGTCCACCTCCATGCTGAGTGATGTTTTTTAATAATACCTTTGTCTTCTAAAGAATGTTTGGGCAATGAGCTGATTTTGAAAATTGACTAACTTTTGTCCAACATTAAAAACACCACGATATATGCTTAAAAGATTTAGAAACGTGTTTTTTTACGTGCTGATAATCGGCGGTTTCTCTACGTTAATCTATTGGATATCCCAAATGGGGACTAAACTGGAAGTAGCCGATAAGATCATTAAAACCACCACAAACAACCCGCCGTGGGTAGACTTTTTACATTCCTTGCTTCAGAATCTCGGACATCCACTGGCTATCCTGCTGGCACAGATCGTTACCATTATTCTGGTAGCGCGTATATTCGGGTGGATTTGCAAAAAGATAGGACAACCGAGTGTTATTGGTGAAATTATAGCAGGTATTGTGTTGGGGCCTTCTTTGGTGGGTATGTATTTCCCGGAGTTCTCGGCTGCACTTTTTCCGCCTCAGTCACTGGGTAACCTAAACTTTTTAAGCCAGATTGGCCTGATATTATTTATGTTTATAGTGGGCATGGAGATAGACGTAAATGTGTTGAAGAATAAAGCTCACGATGCTGTGGTAATAAGCCATGCCAGTATTATTGTTCCTTTTTCATTGGGAATGGGACTGGCTTATTTTATTTATCAGTCTTTTGCTCCGGTAGGAGTGAGGTTCACGTCGTTTGGCCTGTTTATCGGAATAGCTATGAGCATAACTGCGTTTCCTGTATTGGCACGCATTGTACAGGAAAGAGGAATTCATAAGACACGTTTGGGTACCATTGTTATCACCTGTGCTGCTGCTGACGATATTACTGGCTGGAGTATTCTGGCTGCTGTGATTGCCATTGCCAAAGCAGGTTCGTTTATCAGTTTCCTTTATACCATTTTATTGGCACTTGGGTATGTGTTTTTAATGATTAAAATAGTTCGCCCGTTTTTAAAGCGTGTCGGCGATTTACATTCAACCGGTGCTAATCTGAGTAAGTCGATTGTTGCCCTATTCCTGGTAACGTTGATATTATCGTCCTGGCTTACGGAAAGCATAGGGATTCATGCATTGTTCGGGGCCTTTATGGCAGGAGCTATTATGCCGGCCAGTCAGAAATTCAGGAATATATTTATTGAGAAGATTGAGGATATTGCCCTGGTTTTATTGCTCCCGTTGTTTTTTGTCTTTACAGGTCTAAGAACTGAAATCGGATTGCTGAACGATGCCTATTTATGGGAGATCACGGGCCTGATTATATTGGTAGCCATCACCGGTAAATTTTTGGGAAGCGCTTTAGCTGCTAAGTTTGTCAGACAAAGCTGGAAGGATAGCCTGACTATTGGTGCCTTAATGAATACACGTGGGTTGATGGAACTGGTGGTTTTGAATATCGGATACGATTTAGGCATATTAACGCCCAAAGTATTTGCCATGTTGGTCATAATGGCTTTGGTAACCACATTCATGACCGGACCGGCATTAGATTTAATCAACTGGCTGTTTAAATCGAAAGCCGAAGCTACCATAAATGAGATAAGCAGGATCAATAAATTTAAGATACTGGTATCGTTTGGAGATCCGGAGAACGGCAAGTCACTGGTCAGACTGGCTAATTGTTTAATAAAAGAAACGAGCGGAAGTGCTGCTATCACAGCGATGCATTTATTCCCCAGTGCTAAGGCGCATCAATTTAATTTAGAAACATACGAGAATGAAAGCTTTGCTCCGATCTTTGAAGAATCAAAATACCTGAACCAAAAAATAACCACCCTGTTTAAGGTTACCGGTGATATTGAGTCGGATATCACCGAAGTGGCCAACAAGGGGGAATATGATTTACTGCTGATTGGGATAGGGCAATCGATCTTTGAAGGTAGTTTGTTGGGGAAAATACTTGGTTTTACCACCCGAATCATTAACCCTGACCGATTGATTAATCAGGTTATAGGGAAAGAAAGTCTTTTTGAAAATTCCCCTTTCGACGAACGGACGCGTTCCATCATTGCCAAAAGTAAAGTTTCAGTAGGTATATTAATCGATAAAGGATTTAGCAAAGCAGATCAGATTTGTATTCCGGTAATTAGTGCAAGTGATGAATTCCTGATAGGCTTTGCTCAAAAGCTGATCAACTTTACCGGGTCGCAAATATCGTTTATAGATATAAATAATCACATACATAAGAATTCCGAACTAAAAGAGTCGATCCGTGCCATTGAACAAATAGCTCCTAATCATGCAGCCCTGATGAATGAAAGTGGAATTACTCCGGACTTTATGAAACAGCAAAATCTGATGTTGATCAGTGTGGAGAGCTGGAAATATCTTCTCGAAACAAAAAGCAGCTGGCTGACTGATATACCTTCGACGCTGATTATTGCGAATAAGGAGGCATAAAGTAATATAGACTTTTTTATGGCAAAGGTCAGGCAATTTTAAAATATATGAAATACGGCTAATTTGGGATGCTTACGATGCTGAATTAAACGTGGTTGTTAAATCTACACCTAGTAAGTTGGGATATATTGTTTTCGATAGGGTTGACAATTATGATACAACGAAAGGGAAGTAAAGTCAGGAATTCTTTTCTACCACTTGAAAGTTTAATACTCGTGTAAACTTAAATACGATTACCAAACTTTTCAGTTCTAGTGCCAACTTTTATTATAGCATTATTTCTATTTTACCCCCTGCATACGAAACTTTTTTTCCTGAAGAGTCAGCAACAGTTCCAAAACCACTATTTTCATTTACCAAAACCACATTAAAAACACGTTTCTTTAAGCCACCCTGATAATTTCCCTGTTTGTCACCAATCGTTAGACATTGTTTCTTTTCATTCCAATTGAAAGGAATAATTGAATATTTCCCTTTCTCGTAGTTGTAATTATCGCCTTCATCTTCATATAACTCGAATTTAGCATCAGCACCTTTATATACACGAATTTCGAGTGTATCAGCTGATTTCTCACCTGCATATTGGATAATTTTGCCCATTGGAAGAATAGATCCCGCCTTAACAAAAAGAGGTATTTTATCCAATGGAGCATCAGTTTTTATAGTCTGGCCTCCATCAAAACGTTTCCCTGTCCAGAAGTCGAACCAACCAGCAGATTTGGGTAAATACACATCCCATGCACTTACATTGGGCTCGGTAATCGGAGCAACCAGAAATGCTTTTCCAAACATATACTGGTATTGACGGTTCACGGCAACGGTATCTCCGTTAAAGTCCATTACCAACGGACGCATTATGGTTGATCCATTTTTAGTAACCTGCCAGGCTTCAGAATAAATGTAGGGAAGTAAACGATAGCGAAGATTCAGCATCTTACGCATATTATCCTCCACTTTTTGCCCGTATTTCCAGGGCTCTGTTTCTGTTTGATAACCATGTATCCGGAAAATAGGACTCATTGCGCCCCATTGATACCAACGGGTTAATAAATCATGATATTTTTCGTCAGTATATTGCGACCTTCCGGGACGGAAGAATCCGCCAATATCAGTAGTCCAATATGGAAACCCTGTAATAGTAAAGTTTAGTCCGGCAACAATTTGTCGTTTGTAGGTATCCCATGTTCCTCCAATGTCGCCCGACCAATTAATAATACCATATTTTTGCTGGCCGAGGAAAGCCGACCGGGTTAAGATACAAACCCGTTTGTCAAGTGATGTTTTGCGCTGTCCTTCATAAACCGCCTGACTCACAAACAATGGATAAGTTAGACGATAAAAGTCCCCTAATCCAAGGAAGGTTTTCTTACCTTTCAACGCATCGTTCTCAGGCTCTGTAGCATCCATCCACCATGAATCAACACCTAAACTAAAGAGGTTTTGGTTAAGTGCATTCCAGTGGGTTTCACGACCAAGTGGATTAAAAACATCAACCCACGGGCTATTTGGGATAAAAAGATTGTTGTCCACATAATCTTTGGCTACTTCAGATTTTTTGTCAAGATTTTCCCAAACAGAGATATTGAAATGTGCATTCAAATCGTGTAATTCTTTAATGAATCCAGCCGGATTTGGATAATGTGTTTCGTCAAACTTTGGTACACCCCAACCATATTTACCCCAGTATTGCCAATCCTGCACAATAACATCAACCGGAAGGTTTTTTCTACGGAATTCCTTTATCGTTTCTACTAAATGAGTACCTGATGTATAGCGTTCACGGCATTGCCAAAAACCATAAGCCCATTTTGGAAACATCGGGACATTCCCCGACAAATTACGGTAAGTGGCAATCACTTTATCGGCCGATGGCCCGTAAAACACAACATAATCGAGTGCTTTGGCAACAGGTGAACGGAATGTTGTATAGTTCTCACTCTGTCTCCATGACAATTTAGGTGTATTAATTGATTTACAAAGTATCTGTACCTGATGCTCTCCGGCTTTTAGATTTACCAATGTTCCGGCAGTAGGTGGAAGCCACATGTTGCTTTGATCAAGGCAAGGCTTTCCATCAATTACAACAAAGTGCCTGTTGCCCATATCGCCCAAATCCAGAAATATGGAGTATTCGCCATCTTTTGAAACATTAAACTTTCCCAGGTATAACGACTGGTCTTGAGATATTTTCTGAGTGCCGGAAGTAGTGGTTACTTCGGCCATTGTGCTGTTTCCTATGGTTGATTGCTCCTGCTTTTTGAGGGAGATATAACTATCTGCCGGATTAAAATCGGTAAGCCCATATTGATGCCATAACAAACCATACCCTTTACTTGAATAAATAAAAGGAATAGAAATCTGCGTATTAACTTGTGTCAATCGACGGGCTACGTTTTTCAGGTTATATTGCCCATCCTGAAATTGTCCCAAGCCAAAAATATATTCATCAGAGGACGATTCAAAACTTTGCTCAACAGCAAAACAAGGTTCGCCCTGTATAGAATCGGGAGTTAGTATTCGGGCAGCCTCTTTTTCGCTCAAGAATACATTGCCGGCATTATCAGCATACGATAATTTGCCTGTTTGCTTATCAAACGATACAATAATCTTCTTGGTTTTAATTTCAAGTATGGAAGGCGAATCGAGAACTTGAAACCCGGGTGTTACAACACCTGAAGTAAAAATTAGCTCAGGCAGGTTTCCTTCTGTTTCTTTGTAAAATTTGATTCTAACAGCATTCTCGGTTAAAGGAGAAATACTGAGTGTCCCATCTGATAAAGTAATGACCACTCTGTCTGAAAGTCGTTTATAACCTTTCACAATACTCCCCTGACAAAGGAGAGGAAATAGACTAACTACTAATAGACATTTTAATTTCATTTTGTTGTTTTATCAGAGATGAATTCGTCTTAAAGTTAACTGATAGAACGAGTACCGACTGTTGGTACTCGTTCTATGAATTTTAAATAAAATTTTTGAGAACTTGTATTTGATGCAGTTAATCAATTTTAAACACAACAAATGTTGCAAAAGACATTTTCTCAGGACAAATGATTGCGAGTCCATCGGATTCCAGTCTCCATTGCAACTTTCCATTATACCCTAGAAGCTTCACATCTTTTATAGGTTTATTGAAGTACTTAGCATTTGTAACAAATGAATTATCTCTTTCTTAACAGTCTAACATAATACACTTTACCTGCCGTATTTCCAGACAATGCTTTAAATTTTACGCGAACAAATTCTTTTCCGTTCAGCATTGTATCGGGAATAGGATATTCCACATTTTGGAATTTGTTTTGTTTCCATTTATCGGAAATATTTTCGGTGATCAGTTTTTCATCGTCAATATAAATATCGAAAGTTCTGTTTCCATTCTCGGCACCCCAATATCGAACCAACAAGCTTAAACCTGTTTCTTTATTGGTTCCAAGTTTATAACTAAAGAATCCGCCATTATAAGCTTCGCGCCAAAACTCATTCATATTGTTACCTGTTGAAGAGTTTTGCCTTTCCATGGCATGATCAACCTCCGGTTGTTGCTCGCCGGGTGCAACAAAATCAAGTGTTCGTTTCTGAAGTTCCATTTTTTCTTTTTCAATACTAGAAATTGAATCTACGTACGAATGATATCCCGAATTTGTAAGAGCCATCCAGTACATCATATACCTTGAGTCATGGATTTGATAAAATGGTTCTAATTTTATCTGGTCAATTGGATTAATCATTTTGACGTTAAGAGTAAAATTCAGCGGTTTATCTTTAATTGGAACTAACTTGTCTGCAATTTTATTTATGTCGTTATCAACTAAAATCGGAGCTTTGTCAATCGGAAGCTTTTGCCCACCTGGATATTGTCCGAAGCGGCTGTCATTGGCAATCAAACCTCTCAAATCTTCTGTTCCTGTTTTGGCACCAAGCAAAATAGGGCCGTGCATAAATGCAATATATTGGGGCACATTAGGCATATATTCAATGGAGTTATGCATTGGAAGTTTGATTTCCACTACATCACCTTTTTTCCAGACTCTGTCAATGCAAACAAATGAAGAGGGATGAGCTGTGAAAGCAAAATTCTTACCGTTCACCGAAATCTTTAAAGCACCCTCGCTCACCCAAGCCGGGTAACGAACCAACAATTTAAATTTGGCACCGCCTTCGGTAACAGTAAATCTGGTTTGTTCTTCATAGGGTAATGTTGTTTCTTGTTTGAATTTAATCTTCTTATCTTTCCAATTCAGTTCAGAGGCAATAAAAAGATTTAAAAACAACGAATCGCTAGAATGCGTGTAGATAAATTGATTGTATTTGCCATGGTTTTCCATGCCGGTGCCAACGCAGCACCACATGGCTTCATTGGGAGCAGAATATATTCTGTAGTGACGTGGACGAGCCGAAGTGAAATATACATATCCTCCATGTTCGGGATGTTGACTTGAAAGAATATGATTGTATATGGTTCTTTCGTAGTAATCGGCATATTTAGCTGCCGGGTGCACTCTAAATAAATCTTCGGTTAATTTTAACATGTTGTTGGAATTACATGTTTCAGGTCCATCCACATCATTGACAAAATCTGTACAAGATTCGGGATTTGGGAAGTGTTCTCTCCGGCTGTTACCACCGAAAGCAAGGGAGCGGTTCGTTGTAACCGTTTCCCAAAAGAAACTACCGGCTTTAGCAAATTTCTGATCATGGCTGAGCTCTGCGATTCTTTCAAATCCGACTACTTTGGGAATTTGAGTGTTTGCATGTTTGTTGTCCAGATTGTCAACCCCTTGTGACATCGGGTCAAGAATCATTCTGTGGGAATAGCGTTTTGCAGCTGTCAGGTATTTTTGGTCACCTGTCATCTGGTAAGCATCGGCAAACATTTCATCCATACCCCCATGTTCCATGTTAAGCATTGATTGCATTTGTTCATCAGTAAGAGCGGAAGTGATAGAGACTCCCCAATCACAGAATTTTAAAAACATTGCTTTTCCATTTTCATAACCACAATATACCCAGGCATCTCTAAGCCCTGCATACATTTTATGCAAGTTATAGAAAGGAGCCCATGCAGCATTATAAATACTAAAATCTCCTTTTTTAAATGCAGTCCATAATTTCGCGCTGTTTGGAAATCCTCCGACGTAACCAACACCCCATGCTGAATTATTTAGAGCATTGGCTTCCTGGCATATTTTAAGTTCAGAGAGCATGTATTCCATCCGTTTTTTGCATTCTGCATTGCCGGTTGATGCATAATTCAATGCTAATGCCGTCAGATAATGTCCGGCAATATGACCATCCAGGCCATCCCAGTTTGGATAAGTCTTGGCCTTTTCGGGTAATCCGGCTTCTTTTCGGTAAGGAGCCAACATCCGGTCAACATCGTACTTCAAAAGAACCTGAATATTCAAATCACGCGCATGCTTGAATGGGCCATCAAGTAGTGTGACATCGCTTAATGGAAACTCATTCGGGTAAAGCTTATTCTGCGCTTTGAGATTTAAACTTATGCAATAAATTGCACAAAGGAATAGAACTGATTTCTTCATTTTAATAAAACAAAATTATATTAATTGCATTTTTAATAAGATAGTCAGGGAATCAACAAAAACATTGCTACACCCTGATATCATGAGTTTTAAGAAAAAAAATTGTATAACTTATTATTTATATGTAGTCTTAAAGTTTTACAACAACTTTTTTTCCACTATAAGTTATTAGTTTTCCATTTTTTTTATCAGTTGCTACGACCTCTATATTAAATTTACGAATTGAAAGCATTCCCGGAAATGAGCCTTTACGGTCATTAATAGTTAATGATTTATTTGTATCATTCCAGATAAAAGCTATTGTAGAATATGCACCTTTTTCGTAATTATAATTGTCGTTTTCATCTTCGTACAAGGAAAATTCGCCATTAGCTCCGGGGTACACACGGATTTCCAGATTATCCCATTTCTTTTCTGTAGCATACTGTACTTGCGGTCCAAATGGGATTATACTTCCCGACTTAATGTATAAAGGAATCTCATCTATCGTTGTAGCTTTTACGATTTCCTGACCACCATTGATTTTGCCGTTTGTCCAGAAGTCATACCAAACAGTTCCTTCGGGCAAATAAACTTTTGAAGATTTAGCCTGAGTGAAAGTCACTGGTTGGCTTTTAGTATCATTGCTTGCATCTTTTTTATCCCAACCGGTTTCAGCATTTGCTCTTAATATAGTTTCCGGAGTATATTGTGCATTAACAATCGGAGCAACCAATATTGATTTACCGAACATATATTCGTTGTTCATATCTACAACCTTCTTATCATTAAAATCCATTACTAAAGCGCGCATAATAGTAGATTGGCTATTTGTAACCGACCAGGCAGTAGAATAAATGTATGGCAATAATGTATAACGCAAATTAATTGTCTTTGCTATCGCATCGAAGATTATCTCGCCTTTTTTTCCAAAGTTGTATATTTCTCTGGGAATATCTGTACCATGCGAACGCATCATAGGGGTAAATGCTCCGAATTGAAGCCAGCGAACATACAATTCCTGAAATGACGGATTTTTAGCTCCTTCACTCCAACCTCTGTTATACGCATTTGCAAAAAAACCGCCAATATCAGTATTCCAATAAGGGATAGCACTCATCGAAAAGTTAAGGCCTGCAGGTATCTGATTGCGTAACGATTGCCAGGAAGAATTCACATCGCCCGACCATGTATTAGCTCCATAACGTTGCTGACCGGCAAATGCCGAACGAGTAAGGATAAATACACGTTTATCGGAACTTGCACCACGTTGATGTTCTGCAACTCCTCCTACCGTCATCAATGGAAAAGCATTGCGAACTTTACGGAATGATCCAAGGTAAGTTCTTATGTCGAAATCGGAAGGTTTAAAATCAAGATGGTCAGGTTCTGATGAATCCATCCACCATCCATCAATTCCCACCGAGAAAAGTCCTTTCTGGAGGTATTTCCAGTAAATATCGCGGGCTGCTGGGTTATATGGATCATAAGGTTCTACGCCTGATGGATATTCACGATTAGGCGGCCATGTTTCTAATCCAGATTGTGGCCATGTGCCGAAGTTCAGAAGCATACCCTTCGGTTTCATTTCGCGGTATTGTTTTGTTTGAGGTCCAAAAGAAGACCAAATTGAAATAATCACGTGAGCATTCATGTTGTGAATATCATCCACCATTTTCTTAGGATTAGGAAATTCGGAGTTAAGAAATTCCATGGCATTCCACAGGTAATTATTACCCCAATATTGCCAATCCTGAATGATACCATCGAGTGGCACACCTAGTTCACGATATTTGCTAACAACTCCTACTAGTTCGTTCTGACTTTTGTAACGCTCTTTACTTTGCCAGTAACCGAAAGTCCACAATGGAAACATAGGAGCTTGTCCGGTAAGTTCACGCATACAGGCAATTGAACCATCAATATTTCCACCGAGCATAAAGTAATAATCAATGCAATCGCCTACATCCGATTTGAGCGAGGTATTTTCTGGCTTATCTTCAAATACAGTTGGAGAATAATTATCCCAAAATAAACCGTAACCTTTTGTTGAAACAAGGAAAGGAACATAGTCGTCTGTGTTTCCCTGTACCATATTAAGTCTTGTATTACGCAGAGACAATTTGCCACGTTGCTGCTGACCTAAACCATAAATAGCCTCGTCTTTGTCAAGTGTAAATGATTGATTAATGGTATAGGTTTTTGATCCGGCATCGTCAAAATCGGTGAATGTTGCACCAGATTCTTTTTCACTTAGAAGTTGTACTCCGGCAAAAGTAGAATAAGCTATTTTACCCGATTTTACATCAATATCAACTTTTAACTTACTGCTTTTTAATGATACGATATCACCTTGTTGACTGACAGTAAACTTTGTTGCTTGTAGTTTCTTTACTACAGTCAAACTTTCTTTTATAAAAGTTTTTCCAACTGGCGATTTCAAAACTCTCACTGTGGCAGGTCCGTAGAATTGAATCTCAACATCTGTTGAATTGATTTTTGCTTTGACACCCAAATCTGTTTTCTGATACGATTGTGCCTGAATGCACATGGTAAAAACCAATAGCAACGATAGCATTAGATTGCTTTTTTTCATAAATAACTTATCTGATTATTGTTTTTATACGGTCTAAATATCAGAGATATACTCTGTGAAACTGTTTCTTATCAAAAATACATTTTACACAATGAATTAAAGTCTATTATCTATGGGTTCTATTTATAGTAACTTATAAACTCCAATCACTACATATGGCTCCTCATCCGGTTTCAATTCAGGCATTTTTAATGTTCCAATAAAGATTGCATGGTTAAGATAATCGTAAGGGCTGTCTTTGGGTGCTTCTAAATCAAGAACAGATCTGCAATAAAAAGTCTTACTTCTTTCTTCGGAATGAATCAATGCCTTATTAACCACCTGAATTAGATATCCATCTTCAGTTTTAAACAGATAACGGGCATTCAATTCTGTATCTCCATCGGGACGAACTAATTGACAGTCTTCTCCGCCTGATAGAACTTCTCCCTTTATTTTAGAGCCAACAAATGTTCCTCCGGTAATTGGAATAACTCTTCTAACACCACGCTTGCTTTCGCCCACATTTATCGTATTAGCAATTTTCACCTTTGCTTCCCACATAAATTCAGTCTTGAAATCTTTATAAATACCCAGATTATTTCCAACGTTAACATCCTGGGCACTCAACTTTTGTGAATACAAAAATGACACAGCCAATACATTGAATATTAAAAATATTTCATATATTAATTTCTCTTCTTTTGTATATGTGTTTCTGGTTAGTTGCATCTTGCGTGTTTGCTTATTGTGTAATAACTCCTTTTCTTATAATTTTAGCACATTAATGTAAAGGGCTAATTCGGTATAATCCAGCAGCATGCTGCGATAATTCGCGACTAAAACTTCTATTGAAAATTCCCAGATCTTTATGACTCCACAAATCGTGTACTTTGACTTTGCCTTTTATGCCGATAGCTTCAAAATTCACTTTTACAGGTGCAGTTTCAGGAAGATCAATTGAGCCTTTGCTAACAAGGATACCAAAAACAACCGAACCCTTTTCCTGAGTTACAACACCGGTTGCAGTAAGGCTGTCGTAACCTACTGGCAATTCATAAATTATAATGGATTCACCATGAGTGCCAATACCTTCAGCAGCCTTATCGTTTATAACAATCGGTTTGTTGTCGCATGTACGGTTCACAAAGGCTTCGCCCCAACCTGCGGTAGCACTGAGCCATTTTAAATCAGTAAGCTTTAAGTCTCCTTTTGGTCCATGAAGCACAGGATCTACCCACGCGACATGATCCCAATCAGAACCATTGCCACCATCTTTAACGAATAAGACAAGCTTCTTTCCATCTTTCACCGATACCTCAATCTTTTGAGAACTACCCTTACCTGCAATTAGAGGGCTTGCATAATCAGCATTATTGAAATCGATATTGTCTCCTTTACTTTGCGCATTAAAAAGTGCAACATACTTGTCTTTGCTGTTAGGCACATCAGCAGTCCATACAATCAGGTTTTTATCACGTGATACCTGTCGGTTATTTGTACTTTGCTGATTCACTTTCAATATTTCTGGGTTGGTAAGCATTTCTTTGGTAAATTCATCAAGTTTTGTCATATCACCTCCGAAAATAAGTGGTGAACGGCCAATTGCCCACATACTCATAAGGGTGTATTGTTCATTCTTAGTGAAGTTGGTAGGACGTTTAAAATCAACAATTCCAATTGGGAGCATATCTGCATCGGGAAAGTGCCCCGGGCCCCGGTAAGGAGTCCAAGCATCCAGACGCTCAAACATAGTAAGGAGCAACCCCCATCTATCCCAAAAATCATCTGTAATACGCCACATATTGGCATGGTTCATTACGTGTTCGGCGGCAGTAACCGGTGTTGCACCTGGCGACAAGCTTAAAATTATCGGGCGACCTGTTTTGTCAATAGCATTGCGAAGCGCCTCAATCTCTGCCTTTTGAACATTGTCGTAAGGGCGTGAAATATCATCACACTTTATGAAATCTACTCCCCAATCGGCATACATCTGTACGATTGAATTATAATAAGCCTGACCTTCAGACTTGGTGGCATCAACACCATACATATCTGGGTTCCATGCGCAACGTGAGTTGGTCAATGCAATATCCTGAGCCTTTACACTTGTTCCAAGAATAGGAGTATTTTTTTCTACAGCCTGACGAGGAATACCACGCATGATATGGATACCAAATTTAAGACCTTTTGAATGCACATAATCAGCTAGATACTTAAACCCTTTGCTATTTGCAGCTGAAGGAAACTTTTTCAATCCGGGTGTTAACCGACCATACTCGTCCATAGTGAGGACTGCTTTGGGATCGTAAGCATGTCCTTTCGCTTCAGGTTCATACCATTGAATATCCACCGTAAGGTATTTATATCCACTAGGTAAAAGATACTTTGCCATAGCATCTGCCTGTTCCTTGATTTGTTGTTCGGTTACAGTCGTTCCAAAACAATCCCAGCTATTCCAACCCAGTGGTGGAGTCGTTGCCCAGACGTGATAATCCTTTTTTGTTTGTGCGAGAACCGTGCAAACACTGATCATACAGCACACACTAAATATCAATATTTGTTTTTGCAATTTCGTATTTATTTATGAGTTAAAGCTTTTTTATATGCAAGTTATCTAATATTATGAATCAAGAGTAAAGATTTCTGAATTCATTTTTATGTATAAATGCTTTTAATCTCTTTGGGTAAATTCCCCGCCGCTTGCGGCGAATAAAAACTATTCCCTGATACCCCGACCGCTTGCGGCGTGGGTTATTCATTTAATTATTTAGCATTGTGTTGTAAAGGTAGTGCTCCAAAATAGCTAGGATAATTATTATCCGGATTTACAACAATTTTTTCAACCACAATTTCAGGATCAATCATAAACACTTTAAGCGTATGAAATCCGGGAGCATTAACATCCAACTGAACATCCAACCAACGTAAATTATCAAAAATCTCATTGCGACGAAGTTTACCATTTCCAATTAGTGCAATGTCTCTATTAAGAGGAGGAAGCGGTTTTAATACTTTCGAGTTAGCTAGATTTATTGGTGTATATTCATTAAATGTATCTACAAGCCCTTTGCGGGCATCCAAAATCTGAGGTTCATTATTGTCAATTGATACCGCAATACGTAAACCACGTTCAGGGTAGATGTCCTGAGTTGGAAGAATTCCGATACAGAAAGTGGTTTTCCCCTGATGATTTATATACATTTTGTACTCCAATCGGGGAGCCGTTTGAGGTGTTGCACTTGGCGCAGTAACAGGAAATATACCCATACATGCTTCATCTCTTCCCAAGTCAGGAAGTAAAATCCATTTTGAATGGTTACCAGCAACGTTTACATTGAATTTATCAGCAGGTATAGAGAACTCACCAGTAAGACTTCCATAGAAAGGTTCTTTTGTAGCGGGAATTGCAGCATTTACGGCATTTACCTGAACTTGAACTAAGCTGTCACCGTACTTAATATCAATCAACCCCTCAGCTATACCATTGGATAAAGAATTCCAATCAATATTAATCATAAGGCGACATTCTTTTTCCACGATTCCTTTAATTTCACTCATTTTAATCCAAGGCTTGTTGGCTACGGCATCAAAGGTGAAAGAACCTTTTCCACGATTAAACACGTCAATATAGTGTGGTTGCTTATTGAGTCCATCAAATACAGGCAAAGTGGGTTTCCCTTCCGAACCAGGCCAGGATTGTTCGCTACCTTCAACAGCTACACCCATAGTTGGTTTTGGAAGCGGAATTACATCAACCACAGCAGGCATAGTATTCGTACGAGGCATTGACCACATTTTATAACCTATGTGAATATCTGACATCATATTTTTCCATTTACCATTTGCCATTTGCCCGTTGTAATAATCGCTCAATTGCTTATCCAAATCGTAAAGATCGCGAACACGTTTAGCATACTCATTGGCACTCACACGTCCTTGCCTGGCATAAAGATTATTTTTATCCGCAGCAATATACATTTCGGCAACGCCTGCAGATGCTTTAGTAGGATATAATACCAACTGATAATAAGCATCTTGTGCTTCCGGAGCAATTTTAGATTTCAAAGCTTCCGCTTTATTGGCTACATCACGCCAAAGTTGAATAACACGGTCGCCTTCATCATAATTCACAATGCTGAAGATGTTCGGAACTTGCGTTTCAGCTTTTCTCCAAAGATTGTATTTTGGGTATTTAGATACAATATCTGCAATTTCAACAGCATGTTCACTACCAAAAGTCTTTGTTGCCCAATCAATGCTGTAATCCAGCGTCTTATCAGCAGGTACTGCTTCCGGATCCCAGGCATAATGCATGATAAAGTCGATAGGAATTTCCTTTGGTTTAAGATCACCAACATTTATAACCCAAAGTTTATTGATACCTGATTGGTATGCAAGATTGAACTGTTCGCGTAATTTGGGAATGGTAGTGGTATTCACCCAACGGTCATTCCAGGGTCCACCATTCATGTCAATGTGATAATACATACCTGCACCACCGATTCTGTTTTTTTCTTTTAAAGGAAGGGTACGTCGTATGTAACCCCAGTTGTTATCGCAAAACAAGAGAATTATATCATCCGGAACTGTAAGTCCGGCGTCATAATATCTCTGAACCTCAGTAAAAATAGCCCAAAGTTGTGGATGATTAGCAGGATCATCATTGTACACTTTTTGGATGATATCTCGTTGACTTTTTACAACATTCTGCAGGGTTTTTATGTTTTCCAGGTCATCACCTTTGCCCATAGCCACATCGCCATCTCCACGCATACCCATCGTAATCAAATTATCATAATTCTTGTTACGATTTAGACCATCAAACCAAAACTTTTCAAGATTCGCACTATTTGTAACAAAGTCCCAGGCTCCGATTTCCTGCTTGCGTTTAGTGTACTCCTTTTGCGCCCGCATCATTGGTTCGTGGTGCGAGTTTCCCATCACAATACCATACTCATCTGCCAAAACAGGACTCATTGGATCATCTTCGTTAAATGAATTGCCCCACATAGCAGGCCAAAGAAAGTTGGCTTTCAGACGTAATAGCAGTTCGAACATGTTTACATACATTTTGGAATTAACACCGCCAAACTTAGCATTGCACCATCCGGTGAATGAAGGCGATTCATCGTTGATGAAAATACCACGATATTTTACGTTTGGAGAATCCTGAATATATCGGCCTGCGCTCACATAAAGCTGTGTACTCTTCTTTGCTGGAACATCTGCCCAAAAATACCACGGTGAAACACCAATTTTTTCAGAAATATCGTAGATTCCATAAATAGTTCCACGTTTGTCGCTTCCGGCTACAATCAAATTACCATCAACAGTTTGAATGATAAATGATTCCCAATGTCCTTTTATTCCTGAAACATCTATTTTTTTTTCAGCAATCAATTGGTCAATTATTTTGCTTTTACCTATAGTACCGATTAAAATTGCACCTTTAGCGGGATATTCTATTTTTTCAACAACTTCGGATTTAATTCCCGAAACCTTATGAACATCATCACCCAGATCGTTAGCAGCACGTATAACACCCTTCCAGTCTGCTGTATCGACGTAGATTGAAGCAGCTTTCCCATTAGCAACTATCGTAAAAGCATTTTCGGATGCTTCGTGCTGAATAAATTGAGGAAGTGTTTTGTAGTTGGCCTTATTAGAGGCCTTAACAGTAAAGATACCAATCAAAAATGTCACGGCAATTAGGGAAAGTTGTCTTATGTTACATTTGTTATTCATAATATTCCTGGTTACAATTTCAAATTCATAATAGATTCAATATATTCATGCTTTACCCATCCCTGATTTAGGAGAGTTGCAAAATTTACTAATTAACGTGAGTTCGATATAAGCTTATTATTCTGAACTCACGTCACTTCACAATACTATTCTTTATATATTCGGTTTTACTTCGCTCTTAGGTAAAAAAGAAGTAAAAAAATTCAAATATAATTTTAATACAGAGATAAAATAGTCCTTATTACTGTCTATTTTATCTCTATTTTATGTCTATTTTACCACCGTATTACGTCTATTTTACCTAAGAGCGAAGTAAAAGCAAAATAAAGAGAGAAAGAGAAGCCAGGGAACAGAAGATCAGAATACAAATGGACTTTTCTCCGGAGAAGTATTTGTTTTTTATGGGTGAGGATCTATTTTCTAAACTTATCTCGAACTCACGTTAATTATATTATTCAAATTTCCACCAATCAAAATTAAATAATTCGCGTCCGGCAGTGATGTTTTGTCCATTAAAACAAAAGTAAAGGTCATGTTTTCCTGTTACCTCATGCTTTATTTCTGATGTGAGTGTTTTAAATTCTTCCCATCCTCCCGTACGAGGAAGTTTAATGGATGATATAATTGAGCCCGATACACTATCAAGGTGAACCTCCAAAATACCTCCATCAACTCCTGCAGCTAATGAAGCAGAAAAAGTTTTGGGAGATTGATTACCAAAATTCACCTCACGTACTTTTGTGTAACCTTTCAAGCGGGTGCTTGATACATATACCCCGATTTTTTCATTTTGAGATATGGAACATTTTTGTGACCAAGCCATAGTTTCTGCTTCTACACGTAAATACGGATTGATTTCTCCAATAGGCTTGGCCCCTTCTTTAGAGATGGAGACGGAAGGAATGGTTCCATCCGGATTGTACGTGAATGATTCCACACATGCCGCCCGACCATAGCTACCTCCTCCTGGTAACAATCCTGTATGGTAGAAAAGATAAGAGTTTCCCTTGTAATCAATAATTCCACCGTGATTGGTAAAACTATTAGTTTTCTGATTCTCCATAATTTTCCCCTGATATTTCCATGGGCCGATAGGACTATTGCTCATTGAATAGGAAAGACTTTCTCCACCTTTTCCCATTCCTGCATACATCATGTAGTAACTGTTGTTTCGTTTATAAAACCACGGACCTTCAACATACATATCTTTATTCGGATTTTCAGTGCTTCGGTTTCCACGGATACTTCCAAAAGTCTCCACGGAAAGTGGAACCGTTACAATATCACCTGAATAAGAAACCATGTCATTATTTAACTTTATATAGA
>Ga0302203_1000375_pt1 | contig 18356 bp, 19 predicted proteins | sample II_Fen_E1_1_FD_194576 | JGI IMG/M metagenome (GOLD analysis project Ga0302203, IMG submission 194576) | Peat permafrost microbial communities from Stordalen Mire near Abisko, Sweden - II_Fen_E1_2 | ecosystem: Environmental > Terrestrial > Soil > Wetlands > Permafrost | place: Sweden: Abisko...
TAAATCATTATTTGAAGAACAGATTCAGCTTGAACGATTGCAGTTTGATGAAAAGCTATCTGAATTTAATGATATGAATGCCGAAATGCTGACGATTCATCCTCAATTTGATTATGAAGAAGCTGAAGAGCATTTGTTGAACTTAAGAAGAGCTAAGGAAAGCATATCTATTCCGCTTATTGCCAGCTTAAATGCTATAAATATTGAAGTATGGGTGGAATATGCGAAATTAATAGCACAAACCGGAGTAGACGGAATAGAGTTGAACTTCTATCCAAACCATTTGGATCTGAACCGTGAAGCAAGTGATATTGAAAAGGAGCAAATAATGATTGTCAAAGAAATAAAGAAGAGTGTTTCCATCCCGGTAAGTGTAAAATTAAGCCCGGATTATACCAACGCGTTAAATATAATCAAAAAACTTGATAATCTGGATATTGACACATTTGTGCTGTTTAATTCGTTTTTCCAACCGGATATTGATATTGAACACGAAAAACACATTAAAAAAAGTAATTTTAGTCATTCCGGAGATTATAAGAAATCACTGCGATTTGTTGGATTGTTGTATCAGAATATCAAGGCTGAAATCTGCAGCAGCCATGGAATATTTACCGGTGAGGACGTGATAAAACTCATATTGTCCGGTGCTTCGAGTGTACAAGTGGTGAGTACGCTGTATAAGAACGGACTATCACAGATTAGTAAAATGAGCTGTGAAATTGAGGAATGGATGGAAAAAAAGAACTATAATAATCTGGATGACTTTAGAGGAAAACTATCTAAAAACACACTTTCTAAAACTCCGTTTGTCTATAAACGTGCCCAGTATGTAGATTTAATCATCAATGCTGATACTATTTTTGGAAAAAACTGATAGTATACATCTATGTTTTAAAGTTATTGTGGTATTTCTGTTGTGATATATTACAGAATATCTTTTCCTGATATTTTAGCTGTAACTCTCACAAAGTGCTTGCAAGACTATGATTTATAATAAGCCATTAATACAGATTAAGAACAATTGTAACCTTCTTCGAAAAAAGTGATGGCATTTGAAACCCTACCTTCTATTTCAAGATTATTCGTAATGATGGTATTTTTTATATCTGACACACTACTTTAAAAGGTTGCACTGAATTCATTTGTTTCAATGCTATTTTTAATATAGAAAGTAGATAAAGGTCAAACTGATAATAGCTATAAAGAACCATAGTGTTACGCCTAAAATAAAAGGTTTCACACCCACCATTTTAAGTGCAGAACGGGATAACCCTGCTCCGATAAAGAAAAGTGTCAACGTTAAACATTGTTTGGCAACTACTACAATTCCATGAGTTATGCCCGTTGGAAAAGGTATATAAGTATTCAAAACCATGGCAATGATAAAGAAAAGAATAAACCAGGGAATCACTATTCTGCTGCCTTTTGATTTAAAATAGAAAGAAGTGAATATTGACAGTGGTATGATCCACAATGCTCTGGTAAGTTTCACTGTTGTAGCTACCTTTAGTGCTTCTGCACCATAAACAGACCCTGCTCCAACAACAGAACTTGTATCGTGAATGGCAATGGCAGCCCACATTCCAAACTCATGCTGTGATAGATGAAGCCAATGTCCTAAAACCGGGAATAAAAATAAGGCTATTGCATTTAATACAAAAATGGTAGCTAATGAAACAGACATTTGACTTTCGTTGGCTTTGGCAATTGGACCCACAGCTGCTATTGCACTACCACCGCAGATGGCAGTTCCCGAAGCAATTAAATAGGATGATACATTGGATATCCTAAGCCATTTTCCAACCATTATTCCTGTAAACATAACGCTTGCAACCGAGAATAGGGTAAACATCATACCATCCGAACCTGCTTTAACCGAATCAAACAAATTCATTCCAAACCCAAGTCCTACAACAGAAACCTGAAGCAGATATTTGGACATATTGCTGTTGAATAAAGGGAAAGGAGAGCCTAATGTCAGTGAAAAAACCAAACCAAGCAAAAGAGCAACTGGTGCTGTAATAAATGGAGATAAACAAAGTATCGCAAGAATGATATATGCAATTCTAATAAAGCGTTTAGAGAAAACTTGAGAAGTCATATGTTTTTAGTTCCTATAGTTTTATTTTATAGGACTACAAAGGTAATTCTTATTGATTTCACAAAGAAATAGTTATTCTTTATGGTTGATTACTTAAAGTTATAATGCCGTGCAAACTTCATGAATAGTTCCGGCAGAGCTTCCGCTTCACCATGTGATTGTATAAAATGAAAGATCCGGTCTATTGTAAGTCCGTTTACATCAATAATGGTAACTTCTTTGTTCTTAAGCTCTTTTAAAATAGAATGGATGGATAGAAAAGCCATACAGTCAGAATGAAGTAAATATGATTTAATACTTTCTGTACTGCCTAACTGCATTTCAGTATTGAGTTGTGATATTTTTATATCATACGGTTTTAATGCATGGGCAATAACTTCCAATGTACCCGAACCTGGTTCTCTTATCAATAGTGGAGTCTTTAGCAGTTCGTCAAGCTGAATCATCTCTTTTTTTGCCGATGGATGATGGATGTTAGCTACCAGTACAATCTCATCTTTAATAAATTCAGTATATTTAAATGATGTGTTTTTGGATTGCCCTTCGATAATGCCAAAGTCAATATCCTTATTTTGCAAAGCCTGTTCTATTTGCTCTGTATTATTAATCATCAGGGTCACTGTTATATCTGCAAACTTCTTATGAAAATCTGCTAGGAGAGGGGGCAGTACATATTGAGCTATGGTTGTGCTTGCACCAATTCGTAATTTACCGTTATGCCTTTCATTAAGGGTGTTAAGCTCAAATTCAAGGTTGCTGTAAAGAGTGAATATCTGGTTCGTATACTGCAGTAAAATCTCTCCTCCTACCGTCAGTTTTATTTTAGTTCCGTTGCGGTCAAACAATTTTAGTTGAAAGTAATTTTCTATTTCCTGTATATGCTTTGATACGGCGGGTTGGGTAATGCATAGTTCATCAGCAGCCTTTGTAAAGTTCAGGCGTTTGGCAACCGTGTGAAAAACTTTTAAGCGAAAATCAAACATATTTGTGAAGTTATTCGTGAGTTAATTTTAAAGGTGAACAGTCTGCAGCAGAAGATAATATAAATGTATTAGTCAGCTGTTTTTATATTGAATAGCCAATTGAATTTATTGATAAATAACAGTTTTTTTAGACTTGTTGGGCAATCAACATGAATTGATAGTAATTTGTTGTGTCTAAGCCATTGGTACGGGACAGGATATTGTATATTTTCACTTGTTTCACATTAAAACCTGCCTGTGTAAATTGATTTGACACATTAGAGGTATCGAATCCTCGGTGAGGTATGGGCTCAAAACCATGAAATGAACCATCTTCAGTTACCAAATCGCCTATGACCACCCATGCACCGGATTTGGTAATAGTTGATAAATGATGTAGTGTCTTCTCAATATCTGGAATATGATGGAATGCCATGCACGAAAAAACAAGGTCAATATCTTGTTGTTTATAATCAAAGACTTCACCATGCAGTGTCTCAACTTTGCTTTTTTCATTCAGTTTTTGTTTCAACACTTCCAACATGGATTCTGAAGTATCTTCCAGAATAACTTTACTGACAAGCGGCTCTATTTGTAATCCGACTAATCCGGTTCCAGTGCCTATCTCCAATGCTTTCCATGAAGATAAAGGCGTTACATGACATAATAATTCAGCCACAAATCTGTCTGTCATGATTATCTTTTCAGGGCTATCCCAATTTGTGGCCTTAGTTGCAAATGAATCTTTCATTAATTATTTTCTCACCTGTTTTTTTTTAATCCTGGTTTTATAAAAAGGAAAAACATAGTTAAACGTCTATGATTCAAAGTATATTTCTTTTGTGTTGTTGAAACATCCCATTTCACAACCCAAAAGATAACTCTCAAAAAAAAGTAATTAATAGAATCTTATTTTGTATAATACCTTTTCTTAAACCAAAATGCTACATTCACCAACCCTATCATGACCGGTACCTCTACCAACGGTCCGATAACAGCTGCAAATGCTTCCCCTGAATTGATGCCGAATACTCCAATAGCAACTGCAATGGCTAATTCGAAATTATTACTGGCAGCTGTAAATGAAAGTGTGGTAGCTTGTTCGTACGTTGCACCGACTTTCTTACTCATAAAGAAGGACCCAACGAACATGATCACAAAATAAATAAGCAAGGGCACAGCTATTAACACAACATCAAACGGGATTTTTACAATGTATTCACCTTTGAGCGAGAACATAACTACGATCGTAAAAAGTAAAGCTATCAAAGTCAGCGGTGATATTTTTGGAATAAAATTCGTGTTATACCATTTTTCGCTTTTCACACGGATAAGAATGAAACGTGTCAGAAAGCCTGAAACAAAAGGTATTCCCAGATATATTAAAACGCTTTTCGCAATTTCTCCGATTGTAATATTTGAAACTACATCACTGGTAGGAATGCCAAACCACCTTGGTGCAACAGCAATAAAGAAATAAGCATAGACTGAGTAGAAGAGCACTTGAAACACACTATTAAAAGCTACTAAACCGGCAGCATATTGGGTATCTCCTTTTGCCAGGTCATTCCATACGATCACCATGGCAATACATCGTGCAAGTCCAATCATAATAATTCCATACACGTAAGGTAGATTGGAATTATTCTCACCCGGGAAGAATTTGAAAAGTAATACAGCCAGTGCAAACATCAATACAGGCCCGATAATCCAGTTTTGAACCAACGACAATCCTAGAATTTTGGTGTTACGAAATACTTCACCCAATTCTTCGTACTTTACTTTTGTAAAAGGAGGATACATCATAACTATTAATCCAATGGCAATAGGAATATTGGTAGTTCCCGAAGACATGCTGTTCCAGAATTTAGCAACATTCGGGCTTACCCAACCTGCAAAAACCCCGATAAACATAGCCAGAAATATCCAAAGGGTGAGATAACGATCCAGAAATTTTAATCTTGTATTCATAATTTCGAGTTTATTTGTCTTTTACTGATTTTGATTATTTAAAGTTCCTGATTAATTCACAGCACTCAAACTTTAAACAAATCCTTCTTTTAGGAATAGCAGTTTGCGTTTCTACCATAAGTGGAAATCCCAGTATATCCAATAGCTTTTCATTCAGTTTTCGGTTTTTCCCTTTGTAAGGGTGACAATGAATGTGGATCGCCGGATTGAAATTCAGTTCAATAATAGCATAATTTTCATTCGTAGCCTCTTGAGTGTAATCAGGAATAATCATGTCAAGGCCTGTGATTTTTACTCCCAGTGCTTTGGCTGCCTGTACCGCAATTTCTTTGTATGAATCGGGAATGTCATCGGTAAAATCAATGCTGTCACCTCCGGTGCTGATATTTGAGTTTTCACGTAAGAACACTTTCTCATTGTCCCCGGGTATAGTTTCAAAATCCTTACCCTGGGCTTTTAGAAACATTGATTCCGCTTCGTTGAGTTGTATTTTTTCTAAGGGTGTGTGGTATCCTTTGCCTCTCAAGGGGTCTTTGTTCTTCTCAACCACCAGTTCGCGGATTGACAGAATGCCATTGCCGGTAACATTTGCCGGGACACGGTGTAAAATACCAACCACTTCATTATTCATGACAAATATCCGGAATTCTTTTCCCTCAATAAATTCTTCGATAAGAATGCTCGAATCGCAATCAAAAGCAATATCTATGGCTCTCTCAAAAATACGGGAATCAGTATTGCTCTTGATAATTGTTATCCCAAGTCCAAAGTTTGTCGACTTTGGTTTAATAACCACCGGCTTGTCCTTGAAATAAATGAAGTCAGCTTTTGCACTGATTTTATCTGAGTAATCCAGTCCTTTGGGCACTCTGATTCCATGCTCCTCCAGAATCAGTTTGGTGATGACTTTATTTTCCATTGCCAGGATACTGGCATAATTGTCCAACGAAGTTTTAGTGGCTTGGCGGACGTATTGTGTGTTGTCATCTCGTTTTAACCGGATAAAGTTTTCTGCTTTGTCCAGGATGTCAAACGCAATGCCCCTGCGAACGGCTTCACGTAGCAAAAGCTGGGTCGAAAGTTCCATATCTTCCAACCCTTTGAAGTTGTAGGTGTTTTGCTTGCTTTGTTGCAAATAGTCCTTTGCTTTCTCCAGATGGAAAGGAATAAATCCTTTTATGTCCGTCTCACTTAGGATCTGTTGAACAATTCGTTGTTCCGGGTGAAGTATCATCTCCCGGGCATACTTCAATGAGTCAAAATAATCAGGAGCATCCATTTCAAGGGTTGAATATAAATCCATCATTCCCAGAATAATCTGTTTGGCTTCATCCCAGGCATTTATTACCGAACCATTTTCTGTCGTAAAGGGAATGTCTTCGTTTAATCCATGCAAGGAAATATTCCCTTGATTCAAATTAGCAACAGCCTGGAATTTAGGTGCAAAATTGTCTTGCTCATCGGTAAGCAAGCCATAGATCACCAATAAGTGTATAAAATGGAGCATGTCGGCGGTAAGGCCTATTTTACTTAGTGGATTGATATCCACAAATCGGGCTTCGAGATAACTGATCGTTTGTGAATTAGGTGTAAACTTAGGTCGTACAGATGCGTACAGTTCTTTCGTGGCTGTAAGGGTTCCTTCTTTTACCATTTGTTCGATGCTCTGGAGATATTCCTTAGCAGAACTGTAATCGGGGTAAAGATCCTCGATATTACCATACCCAAAACAACTGTTGCGAAGTGATAATCCTCGTGTTTTGGAGGTGAAATATATTGGCAGGTCGCAGCATTTTAATTCATATGTCGGATCCACGATGGGGCTGCTGCCAAAAATTAAAAGATATAGCCAGCGGTGACGTAAGAGTTGCCGGGTCATTTTTAAATAGACTTCGTCTTTGAATGATTCAAAGGGGATAGCTTGTGACGTGTGTTGGTATAGCATGTTCAGCAATGTATCATTCAGAGAAATGTTAAAATGGATGCCTGAAATGACCTGCTTTTTTTTGCCGTATTTCTTAGCAAGTTTTTCCCGGTATGCCTCTTCCTTGGAACCACCGGTTGAATATTGGGCAATGGGAATTTGATCCTCATCAGGTAAAATGGGAGGTATGCTTTGTGGCCAGAGATACTCGTTATCAAGTTCCAGGCTCACTATGTCGTGAATTGTTTCAAGGAATCCCAATGTCTCATGTATGCTGGGCAGTGGGGGTGTAATCATTTCAACCTGGCTTTCCGAAAAGTCCGTGGTAATATAGGGGTGATTTAGTTTATCGCCAAATGCTGCAGGATGTAGTGTCTGGGAGATGACTCCGTTTTTATCCACACGAATATTCTCTTTCTCAACACCAAACAATCCTTTAAGCCATATATTCCCTTTTGGAAGAGATGTATTCCCTGTAGTATTCAAATTTAGTTCCATATTTAAGTTCGAAGAAATAGGATTCATATTATTTTATCAAATTAAAGCGTATACTTCATGCAAATTGCTGTGGAAGGACATATCGACGCAAATTCCGAAGACCTGGTAATTCCCGGAGGCACTTCATTTCTATCTGTTATATTCCAACCCTGTTTCCTGAAAAATCCTTCAGCAGTATTTGTCAGCAAATAAAACTCACCGATACTTTTTTCCCGGCCTAAAGCTATAACCTTATTGGTCAATAGTTTTCCTATGTTCAGATTCCTGTAATCTGACTTGACAGCCAATGATCTGAATAAAGCAATTTGTCCGTAAATTTCCAATCCTGCACAGCCAATCATTTTTCCTTCATCTTCTGCAACTATGAAACTTTGCTTGCCCGGTTCAATATCCGATATTGGCAAACTGCACTCCGAAAGAAGACTAATAATTACAGGTAAATCTTCATTTGCCGGAATTCGGTGTTTTATTGTTTTTGAATTGAGGTATTTCATTTTTTCGCAGATACAGTGATACTGAAAATTCCTATTTCTTTATTCTTGAATTGCTGGATCTCGGCTTCATTCAGGTAGTTTTTGAGAATGTTGACAGGCATTTCAATTTCTTTTTGTTTGTGGAGGGATACCTGTTTAAAACCTTGTTTGTTTATAATTTCAAGATATTCATCCATCTCTATGGCTCCCGATACACAACCGGCATACATTTCGGCATCTTTGCGTAAATCGTCCGGTAAAGTCCCTTTAATAACGACATCCGAAACGCAAAAACTACCGCCTGATTTTAATACCCGCATTATTTCAGAGAATGCCTTCCGTTTATCAGGTACCAGGTTTAATACACAATTTGAAACTACTACATCAAATGCATTATCCGGTAGTGGCATTTCTTCTATGTCACCCTGTACAAATTCAACATTCTTAAAACCTAGTTTTGCGCAGTTCTTATTTGCTTTATCAAGCATGGCATCGGTAAAATCAATCCCGGTAACATGTCCACTCTCACCAACAATAGCCCGGGCTACAAAACAATCATTCCCGGCTCCACTCCCTAAGTCGAGTACTGAATCACCTTCTTTGATCCCTGCAAATTGCGTTGGAATGCCGCACCCCAATCCTAAATCGGCATCGGCATTGTAACCTTTTAGCTTTTCATAATTCTCACTGAATATGGTATAATCCACTGAGGAACATTCTCCTGCACCACAGCAGGATGTTTCGTTCTGTATTTTCGATTGGTTGGCTATTACACCATATTTTTCTTTGACAATGTATTTCAAATCTTCTGCTTTCATAATTGTGGTTTTAGTTGTTCGATGTAAAATTTATAAAATCCTTCTTTTATTTCATCACGAACCCGTATAAATTCACTCTGTATAAATTCTTCAGTACCTTCGGCATGACTCGGGTCGTCGTAACCCATGTGCAAGCGGTGTTTTACTTTGCCAAAGAAAGCCGGGCACTCCTCGTTCGCTCCACCGCAAACAGTAATCACATAGTCCCATTCATCTTTCAGGTATTTATCTACCGAATCGGAAGTATGGTGACTAATGTCTATGCCGGCTTCTTTCATAGTGGCAACAGCTTTTTGGTTTAACTTACCCGAAGCCTGAGTCCCAGCCGAACAAACTGTAAGGTTCGGATCAAATGATTGTAAAAAGCCGTGTGCCATCTGGCTGCGGCAACTGTTTCCTGTACAAAGAATTAATACTTTCATGTTGTTATCTGTTTTGATATTTTTGATAGGCTACCACATTCCCTTTTATTTGCAACATGACCGATGAATTGCTTGCATTGCTGGTCACAGTGATTGTTTTGAGAAAAAGACCCGGTATTTTTGTATTATAACTTAGCTTAATCACACCTGTTTCGCCTGGTAAAATTGGTTCTTTTGACCATTTGGCAACCGTGCAACCACACGAAGGCCTTACATTGCGGACTACCAATGGTTTTTTCATTGTATTGGTAAATTTGAATTCACAGTTTCCCGGACTGCCCACGTCTATTGTTCCATAATCATGAATTAATTCTGTAAAAATGATTGATCCTTTTGGGTTGTTTTGTTTCTGTTGAGCCGACAAAACAAATGAAGCAAAGCAGCAAAGGCTTAAAATAGCAAGTTTTCTAATCATAATATTGTTCTTTAATTATTCTTTTGACAGTTTCTCTCTGTACCACAATTAATTTCTGTAGATTTTATTCTTCCGAAGAAAGTATCGAAAAGTTCCAGCTTTTTGGCAATACAAGTAGTGCACAGGCAATAATTGATTTTTAATCCATCTATCTCGCCATGTATCAATCCCATATCGCGTAATTCTTTCAGGTGTTGGGATACAGTGGTGCGGCTTAGTGGCAATTTATCCGATATATCCCCTGAAATGCATGTTTTAGTTTCCGCCAGGTATTTTAAAATAGCCAGTCTGGCTGGATGTGAAATTACTTTTGCAAATGTGGCTAATTCTTGCAGCTCTTTATCAAATACTTCCGGTTTTATCATATTGCATTGTTTTATGTCGCAAACATACGACATAGTTTTGATACTGCAAAATAGATTGTGTTATATTATAGTTAAAACTGATCTGTCGCACCTTTCTGTTTTTATTTTTTGCAGGATCGGTAAAATCAAAGCTATGAAAAATATGTTTAACTTTGTAATTATTTATTTCAGGAGTTGGAGCGGAACAAATAACTTCCGATATTCATCTGTTTTGCTTCAATAACTAAATTATCGGGCTATCCGCATGTCTGTATCTGTTCATTATTATATTCCAATTTTCCGGTACGGTTTGCACTTTTCGTGTTTCGGGTTGTTTTTTTACCGGGTTGTTAGTGTCATCCTATCGCCATGATGATACAGATGTTATATAGATGTAACTTAGATGTAATATAGATATAACTTAGATGTTATATATCATTAAAAGGTTAATATATCTATATTATATCCTAGTTATAAATAAATTTCATCCCTATTATAGCAGTGATAGGATGGAGATATAATGGGCTTATCAATTGATGTCGAATTCATTTGATTGGTATTGAGATATTTAATAGATGATGTGATAGGTGGTTTTCCGGTTAGTCTGATCTGTTTTTAGTAAGTTGCAGTGACTTTTGATACATGGGACATCCCATTCTGTGGATATGGTTTTTCGTATTCAAATGATTCCCGGGGATGCCGGTGGATAGTTAGAATAAATTATTTTTAAAATTGATGTTATGTTTTTTCTTTTCAATCGTCATTTCATTAAATGAGTCAGGAACGATTTAAGGCAGAGATACTGCCCATACGCGAAAGGCTACTCCACATTGCACAAAGAATACTTGTGGAAGAGCAGGAAGCAGAAGATGCCGTGCAGGAGGTTCTTCTTAAGCTTTGGCATACGCGTGATTCGTTGGATAAATATGAAAGCCCGGCTGCCTTTGCAACAACGGTTACAAAGAATCACTGTCTGGACAGGCTGAAAATTAAAAACCGTCAGGAATCATTGGATGAAAGCTATTATGCACGGGCGGGAAACGATAATCCCTATCTGCAGTTAGAACGTAAAAATACAGAAGAAGTTCTGCAAAAGATAATTGAAAATCTTCCGCCACTGCAACAAGCCATTATCCGGATGAAAGATATGGAAGAATATGAAGTGGAAGAAATAGCTGAAATAACAGGAACGAATGTGGAGGCTGTACGGGTGAATCTTTCCCGTGCCAGAAAAAAAGTTCGTGAAGAGTATATTAAATGGATCAGGGTATGATAATCAAAATGAAATATAAACGAAACTTCCGGGAGGCTGATAGGCTGATAGAAAAGTACTACGATGGCTTAACTACCGGCGCTGAAGAAAAGCAGCTTAAAAAGTTCCTTATGCAATCTGGTTTGCCGGAACGATATGAGCCGGAACAAGCTATTTTTGGCTATTTTGAGCATAAAAAAGAAAAAACATCTTTCAGAATACCTTCCTATATGCGTTGGGCAGGTGTTGCAGCAGCGATTGCATTGATTCTGCTTGGACCGCAGCTTTTCGTTTCCGTAAATCAATCGGATTATGCGTATATTAACGGGAAGAAAGTCTCGGATATACGGGAGATTAAATCACAGGCTTTGGCTTCATTGGGTGATATTTCATCTTCAAATGATGAAGTGCAGGAGAATCTTAATAATATAAATGACAATGAGTTGATTGAAAAGCAACTTGATGTGTTTTCAGCTATAGAAAAGTAATAGGAATCTTGGGAATCTGACCGGCAATCAGATTATCAGATGAAAAAATAGAAAATGATATGAGATCAATAAAAAAGTATGTAATTCTTACGCTGCTTGTTGGACTGGGAAGTCTCCTGCCGACCTTGCGTGCACAAAATGATTTGCAAATAAGCAAAGCCTTTGATCAGTATGGCGAACGAAAAGGCGTTGTTATGGTAGAACTGACTGATGAAATGTTGAATGGGTACGATTTCTCATTATTCAAAAGTTTAACGATCAAAGACAATCCCTCTGCAGCTGATTTTATCAGAAAGTGTCTGGCGAAAGATGAGTCAGGTGCAAAGAAAGTGAAACAGGTGGTATCAAACGGAGTCCCTACCTCCATTTACCTGCAACTGCCACGTAAAGGGCAGCTTTATCGCCTGATTTTGTTTAATGAAATTATAAGTCCGGAACATAAGATTACCCTCATTTATATCGAATCGAAAAATGACTCGGAAGATGTTTTGAAATTAATATTAAAGAAAAAATAAGTATAAACAATTAATAATTAAACACAATGAAAAAATACATTCCATTCCTATTGGGATTAATTATTGGAATTTTCCCCTTAAAAGCAGTTGAAAAAGCACAAAACGACACTACGATTCGTTTTAATCAGAAAGTGATTCATTTGGAAGATAGTGTCGGGCAGATGAAGGTCAAAGTTTTTAATACCGATTCAGTGCCATATAAGCCCATTTACGAAGGAGTTTTCAGCGATGGGAAGAGTTATGAAAAATGGACTGTCATGGAAGCCATCGGCCTTCAATTGCCTTTCCTGAGTACCTCAAAAGGAAAGAAATATCATCACAACTATTCCATGGAACCTCATTGGGCAGGAATTGGTTGGGGCTTCGCTAACTTTGCTGATAAAAATCTGAATATTAATAATATTCAGGGCATATCACTGAAATCGGAATCGACTAACGAATTCTTTGTAAACTTGATAGAAAAGATCCTTCCCATTTACCGGAATAATCTGGGTCTAACTACCGGTATTGGTTTCGACTGGCACAATTATTTCCTGGATATGAATACCCACCTGGTGGAGGTGAATGACATTACGAACGTATATAGTGCTCCGGACGGAATTAATTATGAATATAGCCGGTTGCGCACTTTTAATATAACCGTGCCTTTGTTGCTTGAGTGGCAACCATCTCTTGGCGGAAATCATAAATTCTTTATGTCGGCAGGGGCCATTGCCGGTGTTAATACATTTGCTTCGTACAAAGTAAAGTATAAGGATTCTGATGGCAATTCAGTTACCAAGGTAGAGGGCAAAGGTTTAAACGTAGCTCCACTTTCTCTGGACTTCATGGGCCAGATCGGTTATGGTGCCTGGAGTATATATGCTAAATACTCTCCTTTCAGTATTTTCCAATCCGGCAAAGGACCTGATGTAAGGGCTGCTTCACTGGGTGCTGTATTAAATTTTTAAGGTAAGATAGATTGAAAAAAAACTTGCAACTGACAACTTAACAGGTTGCTGATTGCAAGTTTTATTATTATAATGACTTGTAGTAAATTAGTATTTCCCTTTTATGGAATATAGAGTTATTACATACAAATACTCATTGTTGAAAAATACGTTTGAGATATTCTATATTTGTTCCGTAATTCTTTTTTACATTGTGTACATCATTTGTATCGCGCGAACGCTCTACCACTAACCAACCACACCAGCCCATTTCATGCAATACTGTTTTTACTTTAATCATATCCAACTTTTTATCATTGGGTAGTGTTACGCCATCGGTATTCGTACAATGAATTTGGCAAATCCTATCCTTACCCAATATACGAAGTTCCTTATATAAATCTCGTCCTAAAGCTAATGGATTTTGAAAATTGTAATAGATCTTTATTCCTTTTGAATCAATCTCTTTTAATAATTGAACCTCTCCTTTGGCATCTAACGATGTTTCGATACCAATCACAACACCTGCATCTTCAGCCATTTTACCGGCTACCTTGAGTCTTTCAATTATCAGTGGACGCATTTGAGGGTTTTTATTCAAATCGCAATTCACTCCCAATGGAAGAAAGGCTGTTTTCACTCCCATAGCCTGCATGGTATTTAGGCAGTCCCCGACTAATGCTATGTAATTCTTATTTTCTGCAAATGATTGACCATAAAAGCCGGACATGGCAATAGAGGAAATTGCTACATTGTTTTCTTTCGCCTTTTGAAGAAATAACTCCCTGAAATCTTTCGTTCTTAATTTGTTGTCAAATGAATCGCGTTTACCAAGAGAACCCATATCCATTTCTACCCCATCAGATCCCATTTCATGAGCCAATTCAAATTCTCCTATCTTCTGACGCTTCAGTATCATCCAATCACACACAGAAATCTTATAACATTCTTGTCTGGATTTGTTTGGTCTGTCTATTCCTGTATTCGGATTTGTTGCCTGAAGATTAAAAACTCCCATTAAAATACAAGCAATGGAGAAAAAACGTTGAGTCAAACTTCGCTTTATGTACATGGTAAACTGATTAATATGGATTTACAACTAAAGACGAAAGCTTTAATCAATTGTAACCATAAAGCATAAGTTTTTCCATGAACGTTAAGCAAAAACAGGCGGAATCCTTATAGGTTTACACGTAACAGGGGAGTGGTAGTTTGTTGTTATTTAATAGGAAGGGTGGAACTTGTTCCTATTCTGGTTCTTTATCTTGTTCTGACTCGCTTTCAATGTCAGTTTCATTGTTCAATGATGTCGTTACTTCTTTTTTATCCTTTTGATCTTTTATTACCAGGTAAATAATCAAAGTAATAACACAAACAAAAACGATAGTAAGAATAATCCAATTTGTCTTCATTGTGTTTGATTTTAAAAGTTATACGAGCATTGTTGATGTAAGTATCAAACGTACGACACAAATAGGCGAAAAACAATTATTTTGTATTAAATTCCTGTTACATTTTCATTGGCCTTAGTCAAAATTCTTATACATCATATCTCACATAGTCATTTGTTAAAGCCAATTCCTTTGTCTTACTTTAAGAGAATGGGTTAAAGCTCAATCCTATTTATTTTAATTACCTCGTTTTTAATCAATTACCCATAGATAATTGCCCATACTTCAATTGCCTCCAGCTTTTGCTGGAGGAGAAAGGATCATCTGTCTTATTAGCTATAGCCAAAGTAAATATCAAACCTGAAAGAAATGCATGTTATTCTTTTATTGTCCAGGATATGCAGTTTAAAGCACCGCCTTTACTTACTACTTCGTTCATTTTGATCTTCCGAATCCGGTCAGTGTAATCGGGGAAGTATTTCTTTATTTCTTTCTCCAAAGCTTCGTCATCCTTATTAATACCCAATGAGGGCAACAGGATGAAATCTTTAGTTTGTAAATAATTCAGATAGGCATACTTAGCATTTATCTTCTCTGAATAATCTATATCTAAGAATTCACATTTAAGATGATTCTCTTTTAAAGAACCCAACAGGTATTCTATAAACTCATCTTCAAAAAGTTCTTTACGGGTTTTATAATAGCCCTGTAATAAAACAGTTTCATTATCAATAAACCGAACCATACCGTCGGCATGACCGTACCTTTCACCACGATCCCAGGGTATAAATACTATCTTATCCACTTCAAACAGGTCTTTCAGTTTAGTCAGTAACTGCTCCTTGGTGTATTTATGTATGTTTTCGAGCACAATTTTATCAGTCATAATAATACAGTTGTCCGATTTAACAACATTGCCTCCATCCAGGATAATATCTGACTTCTGGGTATTTAATTTTAGATCAGCACAAATGCTTTCCGGATCTGATTTTATATCTTCATACTTTTTGAGGTAGTCAGGATAAAACGTATACTGGATAAATTTATTTTCATTTACCTGTACCGGCATATAATCCCTGGCCCAGATATCCTTTGTGCCAGGTAAAAATCGAGGTACAGCACCCAATTGATCCAGTGTGCTGACAATCTGACCGGAAATTTCAGGAAACCGCTCTTTTAGTTTTTCCGAAAAATAAATCGTGTTTGTTTCTTTGTCCTTAATCATTTTGAGTGAGTTCCTTTCTGTATTTAAAAAGTTAATAATCAAATGAATTCTTTATTTTTTTGTTTGTTTACCTGTTTTATACCCTTTTAGTTCATGAACTGCAAATAGCAAATCCGGGAGAAAGCATGGTATCCCGTAGTTATGCAACAGTCACCTCCTGATTATGGCGTACAGAGTCATCAAAATGTTACTTATTCGATGGCGCCGCTTTCGAATTGGTTATCAGGTTTATAAGATCACCCGGATTAGCTGAATCCTTTATCGCATCACGTATCTTTTGCTTTTGTTCGGGAGTAAGCATGTCTATTATTTTCGTCAACGTATTTGTCAGCTTATCCAGTACTTGAGAAATCAATCCAATAGCTTCCGCGTTGTATTGCTTTCCAAGAACCTGATCCGGCTTATCCGCCAGTAAATTCATATTAACCTTCTGCAATATGCCCATCAGCTGAGGAATAGCTGGAGCCATACTTTTGGTAATTGAATCCTTCAGCTGCATCATTTGCCCGATTTGTTCTTTGCTAAATAAGCCCTCAAGCGGATTTTGACCTTCTTTCTTTTGAACCAGCACATTCCATGCTACCACCTGATCTTTTATCTTTAACTTTTTTGTGGAAGTAAATTTGCGATTGTCAATTTCCGTTCCTTTCTGGGATTTCTCTACGCGTGCCCATCCACCAAGGGTATACTTGTATTCGTATTTTTTGCCTGCAAAACAAGGTACATCCAGTTTATAATGACGATTATCTTCCCGGGTCATTCTGTAGTTTTCATCATAGGGATTCCAACCGTTAAAGCTGCCGGCAATATATACTGCCGAATCCCTGGATATTCCCTGACCGGGAAGTTCAACCATAAGACTTACAACCGTTGTCTGTGCAATCAAAGCATTGTGGGCATACAAGCCGGTCACAAGGCAACACAAAAATACAAAGAACTTTTTCATGTGATTAATTTTTAGTTGTTTAGATTAAAGGCTCCAAGCTACCAGAATTAAAATTCATGCATTTTATCGGGTTCATTGAAAACCTTAATGCTATTGCCATTAATGCTTTCGGATAAAATACAGGCTTTTACTCTGCGATAGTTTTAGTTACTTTAAACAACAAAAATTAAATTAGGATTGTTCTTTTTTATTTTGTCTTAATGAATAAATGATTTTCTATTCCTGAGTTCAGGATATGGGTTCAATAAAATGAGCACTTATGATCCTGAATTATCCCTACCCTGCAAAGATATGCAATCTTATACAGAATACAAATTATCAGGCTTTTCGTTATAACCGGTACCACCATTTCCTTGTTTAAGATAAGATATATCAGTGGCGACGGAGTTTATTTTATTATAAGCCTAAGGTATGCCCTGTCATCAAATGATATATTCCCTGGTAGAAGTCCTTTTGTCGCCTTGAATTGCTGAAAGCAAAGCGGATCATTTTTGAGTATCTTCTTCAGGTGTCTTTCACTTTCGCCCAATGTCTCAAATAAACAGGGATACCCATCTGTAGCTAGGATTATCTGAACCGGATCAGTCAGTTTAAATACTTTTATTTCACTTCTTGGAACTTTATATCCGTCGATCACCCCATACCTGAATTCGGTATTCTCTAATGAGTTTTGAAAGACCGATTGCCTTTCCAGCAGTGGCATGATAAACTCCCGTCCTGTATCATTTGCCAGGATGTCATCGTACGGCTTCCCACCTGTTAGTTCTGTTTGTATGTAAAGTGAACGAACACCTGATAATAAAGAGTCAATCGATTTTGTATTTGAGTAATGCACACCATCAACCATACACTGGCAATCGCCAACCATCCATATCTCATTTCTGTACCGGCTGTACATAGCGATACAAGCCGAAGCCCTTTCTGCCGGTAAGTTGATTAATTGCTCTTCAATCCCCAACTCTTTATACAACCTGTAAACCCTTGAAGTCAGAAATTCTATCGTCTGATATGCTGTAGATTTGAGTGGGAGGTCTTCAAGTGCATTTCTAAGAAGTTGCGAGCACGCTTTTCCCGATGATTCCCGGTTGTATTCTCTGGTTGACTTACTGGTGACACCATCAATAACAGCTGCAAAATTATCAGAAACAAAAATACTATCTTCACACTCCGATGGACGGTAAGTTTTACTTCTTATAAATTGTTCAATTACTTTCATATTTTAGAATTGAGACAGTTCTCTAATTTAATTGATGCACCATAGAAGAGAGAAATCCTCACTATCTCACTTTTTAATACGCTTAAGATATTTGCGACAGCTTGTCCTGATTTATTTAATACAAACCGGAGGATAGTGCAAGTTTATCGAAGCATAACTTGTGCTGCACATGTTCTAATTTATATGAATAACCAGTTCGGTTTTCAATTGTTTACAGTAGTTACAAACTTCTTTTATTCCCAATCCGGGTTATGCTTCCCTAACATTGAACTAGAGTTAGTTTTTTATTCTAAACCTGGAATAGAAAAAGGCTTTGCGTATAGGTACTCATACTGTTGATTTATTTCTTAGCAACAAATATCTCTAACCACAACGTGGTTGAATTTGATTAGCCATGTATGCAATGCATGGGTACATTGATTTTTTTGTAACCCAACCAATTCTTTTATTTATTTTTAACAAG
>Ga0302203_1000377_pt1 | contig 18346 bp, 12 predicted proteins | sample II_Fen_E1_1_FD_194576 | JGI IMG/M metagenome (GOLD analysis project Ga0302203, IMG submission 194576) | Peat permafrost microbial communities from Stordalen Mire near Abisko, Sweden - II_Fen_E1_2 | ecosystem: Environmental > Terrestrial > Soil > Wetlands > Permafrost | place: Sweden: Abisko...
GCTTGCAGTTCTAAAAAATTCTGATTGGCTTTCAAGTCAGGATAGTTTTCAGTAATCATTAATAGCTTGCCTAATGCAGAGCTTACCTGTCCCTGGGCAGCCTGGTATTCCTGAAGCTTTTCCGGGGTAAGGTTTTTCGGATCAATCGTAATCTGGGTTGCTTTAGCTCGTGCAGCAACCACACCTTCCAGTGTTGAACTTTCGTGAGTGGCATAGCCTTTAACTGTTGAAACTAAATTTGGAATAAGGTCTGAACGACGTTGATATTGACTCTCAACATTAGCCCACTGGCTGTTAACTTCTTCTCTCGATGTTACCAAATTGTTGTAACCTGAAGTTCCCCACATAAATAGAATAACTAAAACAGCAGCAATAGAAATTAAAATAATTGAGTTTTTTTTCATTTTGATAATTGTTTATGATTAAAATAAAACAAAAATGATAATTGATCAAGAGAAATAAAAATTTATATTCTGATTGATGTTTTATAAAGTTATTGAAAAAGTGATACTTACCAACCACTGGTTGATCCACCACCACCTGACATCCCACCGCCGAAGCTTCCGCCTCCACCTCCATCGGAACCTCCTCCGCCAAATCCACCACTTCCACTAAAGAGGCCACCCAGAACTGCTCCACCAATGATAGCACTATTGTCTCGGTTAATCCTTGGAATGTTGTGATTGTCGTTTTCTTCGTATCCGCAGAACTTACAAACATACGTTGTCCGTTCTGTTCCTGAACTGATATACGTAGGAGCAATAATAGTCCGCTTTTCTTTTATAATAAATGCTTTTGTTTTGCATTTTGGACATTCAGAGTATGCACTCGGTTTATCCAATGTAAAAATAGCTTCATTAGCACATTTGTCACAAACAAATACATCATAATCTATGGCATGCAATTTTTCTTCGAATTGTTGGGAAAGTTTCAAATGAACATCTTCCTTTTTTTCTGACAGAATGTGCATCGTGCCATCACAAACGTTACATGGGATTGGTGCACGCCTTATCTTTAGCATCATCAACCTCCCGTAGATATTGGCCGGTATAGTCGTTAGAGGGATTGGAATCAGCAATAGTAAATAAATAGGATTAGAAAAGAATAAGATACCCACTAATCCTATAATAGGGATTAGGATGGAAACGAGGCTGATAACTCCTGACTTTTCTGCTTTTAAAGCTTTATACCGGGCTAAATTGCTTTTTAGTTTGTTGTCCTTTTTGATTTTTTGAACGGAATTGCCAATCCATATTATGGAGAAGACAGCCAGAATCAGATACAGTCCTCCTGCAATTGGCAAAATTTCATTCCAGGCAATGACAGTTTTGGGTTCCTCAGGTATTGGCTCTTTCTTGATTACCGCCGCAGCGCTAACGATTCCTGCCATTAATCCGGCATCATAATTCCCTTTTTTGAATTCAGGAATCATTTTCTGTATTTGTATTCTTTTGCAAATAGCATCGGGCAAAACTCCTTCAAGTCCGTATCCTGTCTCGAAAGTAACTTTCTTTTGATTAAGTACAAATAATATGAGCAAACCATTATCTTGTTTGGCTCTACCTATTCCCCATGCTTTAAAAAGATCAGTAGCAAAAGGTTTTATTTCATTCTCTCCGATTGAACTAACGGCTACTACTGCAATTTCTGTTTTTGTTTGTGCCTGTAACGAATCAAGAAACTCGTTCATTTGCTGTACTGTTTCTGTCTTTAGTATTCCATCAGGATTACTCACAAAAGAATGTGCATTGGCTGTTTTGGGATTTGGTATAGTCTGAATGGTATATTCAGCTGCAAAAGCAAAACCGGCAAAGGAACATAAAACAATGATCAATAATTTTTTCATAAGGTGATTTATTTGCCCTCCACCAGATAGTGGAATGTGAGTTAATTATATGAATCAATCAAATGAACGTCAAATCTCAATAATGAGTAAGGCGGAACTTTCGTATTAGAGGCATCAACATCATATCCTAATTTGTAAGGAATATAGAAAATGTAATCTCCTCCATTTTGCATCTTTTGAAGCCCTTCCTGCCATCCTTTTATTGCTTCCGACAAATATAGGGACGCATTGGTGCCTGTTGCCGTAGAATCGAAAATAGAACCATCAATGAGTGTTCCTTTATAGTTTACAATAACTACACTATTGGTATTCGGAAACCGCTGGTAACCTTGATGAATTTTTTTATAACAAAGGCCACTTGAGGTGGTTACAAAGCCAGAATCCGACTTGTGAATTGAGTACCATTTATCATTCAGGAGTTTCCAGTCCATATACGTATTTTCCTGACATGCAGACATTATAATTAAAAACAGAAAAGTGATAAGAAAGACAATTGATGTTCGTTTCATATTTGTTGTCGTTATTGTATGGAGATATTTATTTTTGTTTCTTTTTAAATTGTTGAGAAAATGACTTGTTTGCAAATATCGGCATAGAGCGCTTTGGACCCCAGCCAGCGAAATTCAGTGGATATGTTCCTGTAGTTTTCAAAAAACCAGGGAAAATATCAAATCCAATACGTTTAGAGCTTATCAGTCTAAATCCTCTCATAAGCCATTTTTCAGCTTTTGGTCGTAAGTTCTGTTCCACTGCTTTGCGCCTGTTTGATAATAAAATATCCGTTAGTGGAATCTTTACAGGGCATACTTCAACGCACTTTCCACATAAGGTAGAAGCATAACTTAAATGGGAAAAGTCTTTAAATCCACGCAAGAATGGGGTTAATACCGATCCTATCGGGCCACTGTAAGTCGTATCATACGTGTAACCACCAATGGTCTTATATACAGGGCAACCATTCAGGCAAGCACCACAACGGATACATGCCAATGATTCGTATGCTTCATCATCTGCATAAACATTTGTTCTTCCATTATCCAGCAATATGACAATCATTTTTTCAGGACCATCAACTTCGTTTGGCTTGCGAGGTCCTGTAAAAATGGTATTATAAGCCGTTATTTGTTGTCCTGTCCCATGCGCAGCCAACAAAGGATAAAATAACCCCAATTGATTCATCTTGGGAATTATTTTTTCAATGCCCGCCAATACAATATGTAGCTTAGGGAATGCAGTTGTCATTAATCCATTTCCTTCATTCTCGGTTACTGAAATGCCTCCAATATCAGCTATTAAAAAATTAGCACCTGTAACACCAACCTGTGCTGTTGTATATTTTTTACGGAGAACCTGACGTACATATTCTGTCATTTCTTCCGGTGTACTATCAATAGGTGTGCCAAATTTCTCGTTGAATAACCTGGCAATATCCTCTTTCGATTTGTGCATGGCAGGTGTTACAATATGGTATGGTTTTTCGCCGGCCAATTGTACAATAAATTCACCAAGGTCTGTTTCAACCGATTCACAACCCATATTCTCCGCAATATGATTCAACTCAATTTCCTCTGTTGTCATCGATTTGCTTTTGACCAACAAATGAGCATCGTTTTCACGAAGAATCTGCTCTATTAAGGAAGTTGCTTCTCCGGCATCTTCTGCCCAAAGTACCTGAACTCCACGGGCACTTATTTTTTCTTCAAATTGTATCAGGTATTTACCCCAGTGTTCAAGCACATCACGTTTGATGGCTGCAGCATTCGTTTTGGCATTTTCTACGTTGTTGTAGCGTGCCATTCCCGCTGTCACAGCCTTATCATAGCGTGAGATATTGAATTTAATCGTATTCCGGTGTTTTATATCGAAAGCGATTGCTTCTGCATCCTGTGTAAATTTCTGAGCCTGTGACACCTGGATATTTACTATTAAACTATTTAGTATTTACAATTGGATGAAAGAAGTTGGTTAAAGGTTCAAATATCCTGCTCTTCACTACCTACTATTTTCCACTTACTACCTGCTATATTCTATTTTTCAAACACAAAAGTAAAGCTCCCTATCCTGTTTCCATCTGCAAAAAATTCAGCGCGATAAGTTCCTTTAGGTAAAATCTCTCCTACTCTCCAGAAAATGACATCACTTTTTGCTTCTCCTGTATATTCAATATTTTTGCTGGCAGAATAAGCTATATTTTTATTTTCAAAGGGGAAAACGTTGTTGGAACTCTTTGTTAATACTTCATTATCAGGACGGGTGATTCTTAAATAAATTGTTTTCTCTCCCGGTTGTACCGTTATATTCTTTGCAATGGTATATTTAAATTGTAAATTGGTAGTTTGAGCAAACCAACCGGTCTTTTTTCCTTTGCTATTAAGCGGGGTCATGCTGAAATTGTAAACTTCCATGATAGATGCCCGTGTCACAACCTGATTCAGTGATTCTTTATCCTTTGACAGTTGGTTTACTGTTTCGGTAGCTGCCTGATACTTTTTATGAACTTCAACGTTCTCGGTCTTAAGCACCTTGTTCGCTGAATTTAATGAATCTATCTGATTTACATATTGAATCATGACCATACGTACTGTGGCCAGTTCTTTTTTTAACTGGGCAATTCGCCGTGCATTGGTCGATTTTGTAATTCGCAACTCATTTAATAATTGATCGACTTTAGTTTTTTGGTTTTGAAGCAGTTTTACCAGCGAGTCATTCTTAATTGTCGTGGTATATCCTTCAAATTCCGAATTCAGGTTGGAGTATTCCTTTTGAACTTGCTCTTTTTCAAAATTCATTTGTTCTACTATTTCAGCCACTTCAGCTTCTTTCTGATTTGCTTTTCGTATGAAATAAAATACTGCAAATGCTAATACAATAACAATAACTGTTGCAATACTGATAACAGTTAGAATCTTTTTTTTATCCGAATCCATTTCTTATACTTATTTGAACTATTTTACATATTAAACTAAATATATCCGATTAACTAATTCAACGTTACTTATTTCCGGAATTTTATTTACTTAATAAATTTAATTTGCCTACTCAACTTAATCAGTCAGTTTAAAGTGAAGGTAATATTTTTTCAAGCTTTATTCCTCTTGAACCTTTGATCAATATATAATGATTTGTAACTGGGTTTTCATTCACAAAGCTTATCAAATCGTCTACATTTTCAAAACTAGGGTATGAATTTTTCGTTTTCTTAAAATCTTTACCTACTAACAAAACGTTTTTAAAACTGTTTTGTTGCAATAAATTCACTATGTTTTGATGCTCTTCCTCACTTTGAACACCCAGTTCCAGCATGTCCCCTAAAATAAGTGTTTTTTGGGGTACATCCATTTGTGCAAAGTTTAAAATGGCTGCACGCATACTGGTTGGATTTGCGTTATAAGCATCTACTACTAATTTGTTGCGCTCTGTTACCGTTAATTGCGATCTGTTATTTTGAGGAATGTAGTTTTCGAGTCCTGTTTTGATTTGATCGTTTGTAACCCCAAAATAATTACCAATGGTTATTGCCGCCAACACATTTTCGGCATTATAAGATCCAATTAAATGTGTCTTTATCTCAGTCGCGTTCGTCCCCTTTTTATTCCAATCCATGCTTAAAAAAGGGCTGCAATCAGTTATTTCTGCAAAATAATCTGCAGCATTCTCTTCCTTGTTTAAGCTGTATCCAAGCATTTTATCCGGCTGAATTATTCCTGATTCTGCAGCCATGCTTACTAATAATGGATTGCCCGAGTTTATAAATATTAATTGCCCATGTGCTGATATGAATCTGTACAGTTCAGCTTTTGTTTTCATGACGCCTTCCAACGAACCAAATCCTTCTAAATGTGCTTTTCCTACATTCGTTATAATGCCATAATCTGGGCAGGCAATATCGCATAGAAATTGAATCTCTCCCGGATGATTTGCTCCCATTTCAATCACTGCTATCTGATGTTCGGCAGTCAGTTGAAGCAAGGTTAATGGTACACCAATGTGATTATTCAGGTTGCCCTGAGTATAAAGAATATTGTAACTTTCTTTCAGTACTGCCGCTATTAATTCTTTTGTTGTAGTTTTACCGTTTGTTCCTGTAATGCCAATAATTTTTGTCCCGAGTTGTTTCCGGTGATAAGTGGCTAATTGTTGTAAACTTTCCAACACATCATTCACCAGGATAAACCGGTCATCAATAGCAAATTCAGCCTGGTCAACCACAGCATACGCGCATCCTTTTTCTAAAGCAGAAAGCGCAAATGCATTCGCATTAAAGTTCTCACCCTTTAGGGCAAAAAATATAGATCCTAATGGACATAGACGACTATCGGTACAAATTGTCGGATGTTGAAGGAATATAGAGTAAAGATTCATAACTTTAAAGTTCGGCTATTGTGCTGAATTATCTGCAAAAATAATCATTATCCAATAAATTAACGCCATACAAAGCAATTAATAATTAATAATGAACAATTAATAATGATAATGCGATTCATTTTAAGGCATTATATACAAAATGCAACTATTTGTAAAAAGAAATGACTAAACCCTTTCCTGGAGTTTAGTCATTCCTGTTCTTTATATTTTTTCGTTAAAAACTTAATCCTAAAGTTATGTACCAACCGCCTTGGTGCATACTTCCGGTATCTAACTTGTTCAGGTTGTTGATCCCGAAGTTATAGCCGCTTTTAATAGAATATTTTTTCCATTGTACTCCACCTCCCAGGCCAATTTGAAGATTTAGCCTGTTCAATTGGTATTGCGAGTCTGAGCTATTATACACATTGATTGAACGCGGTTGAATATAAAAGGGGCTGGTCGAAGCGTAAGCTTGTGTTGACGTGATTTTCAGGTTTTGAAATAATCCGACATTCAGGTTAGGACCTCCATATCCAAAAACTTTAAGATTTTTATTGAGAGGATAGGTATAAACCAGGCGGATAGGTATATCCAGAAAATGACCTTGAGTTTTATAAGTAACATCTTGTGAATTAGCACCTTTTTGTATCTTGTCGGAATAAACAAAGTTATAAAGTACTCCTGTCAACAGGCTGAAATTATTTTTCAGATTATATTCCCCGGTACCTCCAAGTTGTATTCCGTTGAAATATGTAGAGCTGATACCCGATCCTGTTCGTACCGGATTATTGTAGCTTACTTCCAGACGGTAAGTCTGAGCGTTAAGGGAACAAACTGTTACTAGTAAGACGAAAAGTAAGCGAATCTTTAGTGCTGATTTCATGAAGATGGATATAAAAAATTATACAATTTTTTTCGTAGGCAAAGATAGATTTTTTTTAGCAAATAATAACCATGGTTGGAGTTTGTTATTCTATACATTATCTGTTTTTAACGAATCGCATCCAATCTCTTAACTTGTTTTAGACTTATCGAACTACATGGTAGGCCTTGAGATCTAAATACCCTCCCATCACTTCCCACAACCGTCTCCTTTCTTAATGCCTTTGTTCTGCCTTCGGTCTTAGTAATAAGATTGGTATTATATTCTTATCATTTAGATGTTACATAGATAATACATATCTATATAGGTATATTTTATATATATATTATGTATATTTTATCTATATATTATATATGTATTATCTCCAGCCAAAGGTATAACAAAGGTATACCGAATGGGGAAGGAGGAATGGTCGAAAAAAGCGATGTTTCATGAGTTAAACTGACAAATCATACTTACTGATCGTGTTGATTGTGATCATATTGTACGAATTAATTATTCTATTACCGTTCCATTTTAAAAGATAAATTACAGAGCTCACAATTCATTATCATAGTCGTATTTTCGAAAAGCAGCAACTTCCTCAACTAATTGAGTAGCAAGAAGATATTTCGAAGGTTCATGGATGGAAATACTATGTTTTTGAATCGGAGTTTCCAAAGGGCAATTATCCGGATTATCCGGATGATGGAAATCTTTATGGCATATACCTTAACCCTCCCGGCAATGAACCAATAGCATTTTTTATTTGCAAGAAATGGAAGAATGTGCGGACCTATGCAATTGACTTGTTGGGTTAACAACACAGACGTAACCGAGCGGAAATACCAATATCTGAATTCTACTAAAACCTAATATGCCGGTGTTGAAGTACATAAAATGATAATTGGAATTTTTCGATTTGTGGTATCTAATTGTTTGGCTGGTTTTGAGATAATAGATGAACCCGAATTCAGGGGAACAGGTGATGAGAATCTTCTTATTGAGAATTTTGGACGGAATACCTAATTGATAAATAGTTTTGTGGAAGCCTTACAGACAAATTTGCGATTTTAGCAAAAGGCTCTTAAAACTTTCTTGAAAATGCGGTGTTTTTAGAGACAAGGTGATGCCTTGTCTCTAAAATATCTATTTTAATTCCACTGTTATCATTACCGGAAAATGGTCAGAGGGGCACCTGGTTTCAGATTTCTGCTTGTCAATTGCATTAACCTGTACTTTGTTCCCATTCTCCTTGCTTGCCGCTCGATAAGTATCGTCTAAAATACCATATTTTACAACAGAAAAATTATTGGTCAGAAAAATGTGATCAATACGCCCAGCGGGTGAATTGTTGGGATTGAATCCGTTGAACGTACCTGCGACAGGTTCGTAAGTCAAAGTCGCCTTATCATACGAATCACGTAATATCCCTGATGTATTCAACAACTGATAGGAGGGCGAAAGCTGATCGACATTAAAGTCGCCTGACAGTATTACCGGCATACCTTTCGGCATTTCCTGAATCTTCTTCAAAATCAGTTTAGCACTCTCTTCACGTGCTTTCGTCCCTTTGTGATCCATGTGCAGGTTGAAATAGATAAATGTAAGTCCTGTACCGATCTCCTTGAATTTGCCCCAAGTGCAAATGCGGATGCACACCGCATCCCAACCGTAATTTGGCTTAGTTTGATCTTCCGACAGCCAGAAATCGCCATGCTCAAGCACCTGAAATTTATCTGTCCGGTAAAAAATGGCCGAATGTTCACCTTGCTTTTTACCGTCATCGCGGGCAACCCCGATATATTCATATCCGGGCATCAGATGTTTTAAATCCTGCAACTGGCCATACAAACCTTCTTGTGTGCCAAAAATATCGAAACCATGGAACATCGCTAACTTGGCAATATAAGGGGCACGTTGTCCCCAACCATTCCCATCAATGGAATCTTCATGATTGGCATTCCGTAAATTATAGGTGGCTACTGTAAAAGTAGCCGGTTGTTTTGCTATTACGTTACCTGACAATAGCATTAAAAATAATAATAGATATTCGATTTTCTTCATGATGATTGTTTATTTAAATAAACCGGCGGGGACTTTCCCCAGACAGGATGGCATTTGAATTTGAAGATACTGAGCGACGATTGCTGTTATATCTCTCAGATTCATTGTCTTTATTTCATAGTTAGTTTGTACTTCTTTTCCGACACAGATAAAACCTGTCTGTATCTCCCTCGAATCCGGATAATAGCCGTGCGTACCACCTTTGCCGGTGCGAATGACTTTCCCGGTATATTCATTTCCAAAGGAAGCTCCGTTTAACCCTGATAATTCGAATGAAGCATTGGGGTCTGCACCGATCTTTTGTGCTTCGGCAGTTGTAATAATCCGAATATATTTCTTTTCTTCAGCAGGTAAATTGCTCAGAATTGATTTCACCTTTTGGAGTGTTTCCATATCGTTTTTATCTTTCAAAAATAAAAAAGCACTTCCACCTGTGGAATGAAAACGGGCTTTCCATTGTCCGTTCGGATTGTCTAATAATCCGGCTTTTGCTAACCATACATTCGGATAGACATTGGTGCTTACATCCATAAAACCGTGATCACCGGTTACTATCAGCAAGGTATTGTCGGTCATTCCGGCCTCCTGAATGGCCTTCCTTATTATTCCGACTCCTTCGTCGGCATCGGCTATTGCCTCTTCCACCATTCTACCATGCCGTCCTGCCTGATGTTCGAAATGATCAACTGAAAACAAATGAACTGTCAAAAAGTTGGGCTTATCTTTTTTTATAACCCATGCAGCAATTTTTGCGGAATTCTGATCTTTCCCTAAGTTTATATCAGCTATTTCTTTGTGATGAAACAACTGATTATTCAGCGTGTCTAAGAATCCTACCGGAACCGAATACTTTATTATATCCTCCCGCTTGCCGCCAATATCAGGGATGTTGTACCTTACGGGAGCTTCTGCTGAAGCCGGCCAATTAATAGAGGAAGCCTTTAATCCGTCGTCGGTAACGGCTTGCCATAGGGTAGGAGCCGTGATTTGATGAAAATTCCAGTAGATTTTTCCTGTTATACTATCCGTTTCGAATATGCCATTGTAAAAAATCCCGTGTGCAGCAGGCTGTACTCCGGTAACAATGGTGGTGTGTGAGGGATAGGTGATTGATGGAAAAACACTGTTTACTCCGACTGCACAAGTTCCTTCCTGAACCATTTTATGCAGATTCGGAGTGTGCCATTCCTTCTCAAAGTAAAAATCAGGCCTGAAACCGTCAATTGTAATCAGAATAACATGCTTTTCTTTTTCGGCGTGTGCGTTAAAAGCAATCAATGCGACACATGCAATAAATAGTATTTTCTTCATTTGAAATGTTTTTTAGAATAATGGAACTCGTTTCATGAATTTGAAACAAGTTCCATCAGACTATGATTTGTCATTAAGCTTTATCACCACCCCGGATTTTGTGCCAAATTCGAATTCTTTGTAATGGCAGTAGTCGGTATCGGGTAATAATATTGACGACCATCAGAATACCAGTATCTGTCACCTGAAAAGAGAATATTGCCAAAAGTAATATTGCTCAATGTGATACCCACAGAACCATCCACATTAATTGCAGCGCAACTAGACGGCAGACCGGACGGTTTATTAGCAGTTCCATTGTAGAATACCACATCCGTTGTACCATTTCCGTCAAGATCAATCTGAGTATTTAATGCCGGTACATATATTCCATCCCATGTTGCAGTCATTAGTTCTCCCACTTTCCACCTTTTAAGGTCGGTAAAGCGGAATCCTTCGAGTGCTAACTCAATAGAACGTTCGCGTCGCACTTCAAGTATTACAGGATCGGCGATTGAAGGAAAATAGTTAGTTTGAAGATAGGAGTCAACCGTAGTTGGCTTGTTGGTTATACCTCCGGTAATTCCGGCTCTTGAACGCAATGCGCCAATGGTTGTAAGCCAGTCGGCATCTGTCATGGTTCCTAATTCGGCTTTGGCTTCGGCATAATTCAAAAGCACTTCGGCGTAGCGAATTAATGGAATGCTGTTGGTGTTGTATTGTCCATTATCGTACGAAGTTGCATCCAGACAGTATTTAATTGGTTGATAACCGGTGAAGGTATAACTTGCAAAGTTAGGAGCTGCAAAAGAGCCATCGCGTTTGTAACCCGGTGTACGGATAGTTTGAGCAAGACGTGCATCACGATTTTGGCACTCATCATAGAATCCCATAGTACTATAGTTGGCATTATTTGTAAATGGTGTCCCGTTGATATTTAAAAAGGTATTTACAAATTTGCGGGTCATACTCAATCTTGAACCAAAAGTACTTGATGTCCACCACCAATTAGCCGAACTGTATAGTGAATTAGCCGAGCTGAAGGCATCTGCCAGAATTACTTCGGTTGCAACCGGAGCATCCGATGTAAAAAGTGTTCTGAAAGAAGAACTACTTCCTGCCGCAGTATACAATTTGTAGCCCGAATTATCCATCAAATATTTTGCTGCGGTGGCAGCCAATTGCAGATAATTGTTTGCCGAACCAGTCAGGTTCAATTCTGTATGGTATTTCTCAAAGGTGCCTTCGAACAGGCAGATACGCGATTTTAGTGCATAAGCTGTCCATTTTGAAATCATAGTTCCATCGCCTGCGGTTTCCGTTATATTATTACTGGCAAAATCAAGATCTTCGATCACGTGTTGCATGATGGTTGTGCGTGAATCCCGTTTGGCGTAAAGATTAGGATCATTGATATCCATGGCTTTGTCAACCCAGGGTACATCGCCAAAACGTACCACCATGTTGTAGTAATACCATGCTCTGAAAAATCGGGCAATACCGATATAATTGTTTTTTACACCATCACTCACATTTTGATCTGTACAATTTTGGATAAAATAGTTGATGTTTCTCAAATTACTCCATGTCCAGCCTGTGCTGATAGATGCCGAATACGCACCTTTTCGGATAAAATTGTCTATGCTGTTTGCGGCACCATAGTCTACCATAGCATCTTGCTGATAGGCCGAACCTGCATCGGGTAAGATATTATAGAAAGAATAGGTATATGTTTTAAGCCCTGATTCTGTACCAAAAATTAATTTTTTTGATGCAGATGACTCCGGCTCTTCTGTCAAGTTGCACGATGCTAAAAGAGTGCAAAGCACTAATAAAGGAAATAGTATTTTTTTCATTTGTAAATGTTTTGATTTTAATGGATAAATCAAATTAAAAAGTTAATGATACGCCTACGTTATAGGTTTTTAAAGTCGGATAATTCATGCCATCGCCTGAACCACCGTCCGTCAAATCCTTATCAGACCCATATATATTGGCCACATCTATATCACGGGTCCATTTATATAAAGGAGAAAAGCACAGGAGATTTTCACCCGATACATAGATGCGAATATTTTGTATTTTCAATGGCGCAATCATTTGTTTGGGGAGATTGTATCCGATTTGAAGATTCTTTAAGCGGCAATAGGCAACATTTTGTAAATACCTATCGTTTGAAAAACCACCCCGGGCAATCATGTTATTGTATCCAACATAACGGGGAAGATAGGCATTGGGATTATTAGCTGACCAGATATTACCCAACTGCCATGTAGGAATGTTATTATATGGACGGTTGTATTGTCCCCAAAATATACTTTCGCTGCTCGGATACCAATCCTGATGACCAACACCTTGAATAAAAGCGGAGACAAATATGTTATTCCAGTCGGCACTTAGTGTAAAGCTATAGGTATAACGAGGAGTTGTGTTGCCAATAACCTTCAAATCTCCATGATTTGCAAGTGTATTTGTGCCATAGTCAATCGTTCCGTTATTATCCAGGTTGGCGAATTTGATGTCTCCCGGATGCATTATTCCATCAGATGAAGCATAAAGCAATTTTTGTGTTGCGTGGCTATCGATATCAGCTTGATCTTTGAATAATCCTTCAACATGATACCCCCAAATTTGGCCGACTGTTTGACCTGCATAGTAATCGCTCAAATTGCCTGTTGCGTTGTTATATTTGTCAATTTTAGACAAATAATCGGATAAGGTTCCTTTTATCTGATAATTAAAAGGTTTACCGGCTAACCTGAAATTATTGGCATAACTTAAAGAAACTTCCCAACCTCGGGTAGTCAAATCGGCATAATTGCCCTTCGGCGAGTTATCACCAAATACATCGGGAAGAGTTGGCCCTGTGGTATACATGTTTTTTGTTTTACGGATATAAGCATCTCCGGTGAAATGTAAATGGTTGCTGAGCATTCCAAAGTCTAACCCAATATTGGTCGTGGAAGCAGTTTCCCAGGTTAATCCATTGGGAATAATAGCCGGAGAACTTGTAATCTGATTATTTACGCCGTTTATCATTCTACCTGATGTGCTGATAGCTAAGAGCTCCTGATATTTGTAAGGATCAATGTTTCCATTTCCCAGAGAACCGAAAGATCCCCTGATTTTCAAATCGGATATCAGTTTTGGGTTCACTTGCCAGAAAGGTTCTTCGGAAACTCTCCAACCTGCCGATGCCGAAGGAAAGAATCCCCACTGCTGTGTAGTCGGAAATTTGGAAGAGCCGTCATAACGTCCATCAAATTCAAACAAATAGCGATCATCAAATGCATAATTTACTCGTGAAAAGAAACCCGTTGTACTCCACTTGTTATAACTGCCAGAAGTTGTGTAGGTTTGTCCCAAAGCCAGATTGATATTGGTAACATCTTCCGTCAACAGACCATTGCGTTGTGTGGCAATGTTATTATATGTCTGCTGTTCGTAGTTGTAGCCCACCATTGCTTTGATAACATGTTTTTGAGCAATTTTTGTTGAGAAATCAGTGTAGATATTGCTTGACATATAATCGTATCGTTGATTGGTTAACTTTATGTCATTATAATTGCTGCTTAAATAGCTAATTACACCCGGCGAAGTACTGTAAGGAACCGGAATTCTTATCTGTGTGGCATTATTATCTGTGGTTCGAAAGGTGAAGTCCCCGTTCACGTGCAACTGATCTTTCAAGAAAGAGGCGGCTGCTGAAGTTGTGTTTTTGAGGATACGGTTATCTGTATCTATTCCGTTTTTTCCATAGATAAAATCACCTACTGTATAAGCAGCAGAGTAGGTCAGAGTTCCGTCAGGATTGAATATCGGACTGCTGGGATGCCCTTCGTCTGAAATGTTTCTCCATATAGAACCGCCTTCACCCACATTGATAGGATTATGATACTGAAGTTTTGAATAATCGGTGTTGTTTGTAACTTTCAACCAATCGGTTACCTGTAACGATTCCTTTGCCCGAATATTATACGTTTTGTACTTATCCGAATTGTATTTGAAAAGACCATCATAGCCATAATAGCGACCTGACAAATAATAATCCACTTTGCCCATATTGCCGTTAATAGAAATGTTATGATCTTGTGCATAGGTAGATTTCTTGTATAGTGCCTTATAATAATTCTCGTTACCATAATAGACATATGCTCCGTTTATAATATCATAATTTTGGGTATTTCCGGCGTCTTTTCGAGCTTTAAAATCACTCAGCCAACTGGTTGAAAAAATTTGTGTTTTGTTTAGCTTAGCAGGAGTTGCATTTCTTGCATTATAATAAGATTGATAAAACATTGAGGCATAAGTATAGCCATCCTCAACAATGTCAGGTACATTTATAGGTTGTCCAATTGTAGAGTTATAGGAATAGGTTACTGTAGTTTTACCTTGCTTAGCATTTTTTGTAGTAATCAACACCACACCGAATGTACCGCGCGAACCGTAGATGGCAGCCGAAGATGCATCTTTCAATACAGATACCGATTCAATGTCATTCGGATTCAGCATTGCCGGATCTCCTTCTATACCATCAATCAGCACCAGCGCATTGCCGCCTTGTCCTATGGAAGTTGTCCCTCTGATATTGTAGCTGGCCGAACGCAATGGTTTCCCATCGGAAAGAGTAATGTTCAGGTTGGGAATTACACCTTGCAATGCCTGTGTAACATTCGATACCGAACGGTTTTCGAATACTTTACCCGAAACATAATCAACAGCACCCGTCAGATTGGCTTTCTTTTGACTGCCGTAACCAACCACTACTACTTCGTCTAAAGTCTTTAAATTGCTATCCAATAAAACATTAATTTCTGTTTTGCCATCAACCTTTACGTCAATTGCATTATACCCGATAAACGAAACATGGAGAATGGCACCTTCCGGAACATCCAGTGTGTAATGACCGTTGGCATCTGCAGTTGAACCGACTCCTGAACCTTTAATTAATACACTTGCCCCAATAATAGGCTCTCCATTTGTGTCTGTAATTTTACCTGAAACTTTTCTGAGTCCACTTTCGTTTGACTTCACTTTTGCAACAAGCACAACAAGGTGTTTAGTTTCTTGTTTGTAACTAATGTCTGTGTTTGTCAGAAGAGATGACATCGTTTGTTCGATAGATGCATTGTTGACTTGTAACGATGTTACCTTATCAAGACCTTTAAGGCCTTCATTATAGAAAAAGCGATACTGACTTTTGACTTCTATAACTTTTAGGATTTCTTTCAAAGATTGATTCTTAACGTCAACCGTGATTTGTGCACTCAAATTAGTCGAGTACAGTACAAGGAGAAGGTAAAAACAGCCCTTGAGCATCATCTTTTTTAGCGGATTTGTAATAATTTTCCTTTTCTTTTTCATTATTATAATATTAAACATTAGAATTTCCTACTGGTTATTCGGTATACATTTGGAAATAGCTCTTCCGCTATCTGTAACAAATATTTAATATGTGTTTTTAAATGAAAAACAGCAAGCCGAATCAATATCAACTTGCTGTTTTATTTATTTACCAATAGTATTCAGTGTTTTATGGGTTGTTCTGTTTTGGTTTGTTATTTTCAGACAGTGTAACCTGTTGGTTGTTTATTTTAAACGAAATCGGCGAAGTTAAACTGATAATATTAAGTACACTCTCTAAACTATTATTGTTGATAGTTCCTGTGTAGCGTTGGTTTTTAAGTACCCCCGAAGCAAATAGGACTTCTACATTGTAGGTTCGTTGTATGGTTTTGGCAATATCACCCAGTGACTCATCTTCAAACCGCAATTCATTATGAATCCAACCTGTAAAATCAGTTGCATTTGTCACAGTACTTTGCACTTTTTTATGTGTGGTTTTGTCATACATTATTCTTTCGTTTGGTGTTAGAATAGTTACTCCATCAGGTGTTGTAACCAGTACCTTACCTTTCATTAAGATAGAAGAAATAAGTTTGTCTTCATTGTATGCTTTCACCCCAAAAGCTGTACCCAGTGCTTCTACAGAAATATCATTACTTTGAACTATAAAAGGTTTGTTTGGATTGTGAGCCACTTCAAAATAAGCTTCGCCATCCAGTTGCAACTCTCTTTTCTTTATATTGTAATTAGTGGAATAGGTAAGTTTGGATTGAGAATTCAACCATACTTTACTTCCGTCAGGCAGGGTTATGTTGGCTTTCTGTCCTCGTTCGACAGCTACGACCAATTGAGCTGGTGCAGATTCATCCCGAGGCATATAAAAGTACACTGCGGCAGCCGTTAATAATGGTAATATAAACATAGCAGCAACACGCATCCACTTATTCAAATGAAAACGGGTCTGATTTTTTTTTTCATAGTCTGTTTTGTCTTTTAAATCAAGCTCATCTTCAATGCATCTAAGCATACGTGTTTGCACTTCACTATCTATTATAGATGGTGAAGATATGATTTGTTGCTCAAGCCACGAGGAAATTTTTTGATTGGTTTTAATCCAAAGACTTAAACGCGTTACTTCATCTTGATTCGTCCGATTCTGAATATAACGTTCAAATATTTCAATACATTCTTCTTTTTGCATACTATTCCGTACTATGTATAATGATATACAGTTGTCAATTGTATTTTCACTACTCTGTAATATGAATTTAAGGTTAAATTATCATCATTGTAATAAGTATTACCAGAACATGATCATAATGCTGTTTTATTTGACCTTTCATAAATGAAAGTGCTTTAGACAACTGCGTTTCAATAGTGCTTTCTGATATATTGAGTTTTTGTGCAATTTGTTTGTTTGAAAGTCCTTCTTTTCGGCTCAAAACAAAGATCTCTTTTCGCTTAGGGGGTAATTTGTCAGCGAGTTTATCCAGATACTCTTCCAGTAGCTTTCTATCTACTTCTTCTTCTGTAATGTTTTTATTATCAATCACTTTTGCTTTTATGTATTCTTCATAAATAAATTGAATTGTTTGATGTTCATATCTATTCAAAAGCATGTTTTTTGCGATAGTACATAAGTATGAAATAAAGGATTTTTCCGGATTTACATTTTCACGGTTTTCCCACACTCTGATAAAAGTCTGTTGAACCAATTCTTCTGCAGTATAACTATCTCCTTTCGAAACCTTCATCATGAAATTGTACAGCTTGCCGCTATAGCGATGATAGAGAATCTCAAAAGACTGCTTGGAAGCGTTCCTTAGTAATTCCAATTCTTCTTTTTCATTGAGAATCATTTGTGAGCTGTTTTAAGTTGGACTTATAAATTTATATGAGTCGAATCAAATCGCAAATGTAGCATTTTGATATTAAGCTCGTATTACAATTTTTCCCTTTAGGCACTAAACTGAGTATCATTTTTTGAAATCGAATATTTGAAATTCAGACTGTAATTCAGACCGCATCTGTTTACTGTTCAGAGAGGGTTGAGAGAGGGTTGAGAGAGGGTTCATTGAGGGTTGGCTGAGGGTTGAGAGGGGTAAACCTCATTGAACCCTCTCTCAACCCTCAATGAAATCTCTTTGATCAGCGAATGAATTATGTTGAAATTTTCAGAAACTACTCCTGCGGGATGGTTTGCAAAAAATGAAACGAAATCTGAAATGATTAGGGCGTTAGGGAGAGGCTTTAATCCCATTTCTGGTATCAGCAGTGAGATGTAATTAGAGGTCAAAAATAGATGGCCTACGTGTGTAAAATGGGTGTTGATTTATTCCATCTGGTTACTAGTGATAAGATAATTAATAAAAAGAACTATTTTACTCCTTTATTTCAGGGTGTTTAGATAATTAGTACTATTTTTATACTTAAAATGAAATAAGACGGAAGCCCATTCCACTAAAATTCCGAAAAATCCCTATGATTAATTTATATTATATACGGAAATATCTGTTGAGTTTAGAAATGATTGCAGACAAGAGTGATTCTGAAAAATAATCTTTTGTTGGTCTGTATCTTCAGGTACC